>OGZD01000039.1_pt1 | contig 139400 bp, 112 predicted proteins | sample 1576701 | NCBI WGS metagenome assembly OGZD01 (sample SAMEA3541487, study PRJEB24748) | human gut metagenome | biome: human gut; feature: human-associated habitat; material: faeces | place: China | collected 2012
TAGAAATAGCACAGCGAAGCATCACGAAGGGTAATGAAGAAAAATAAAAAAAATTCCCGACGATGAAGAGTTTGGAGAAATAAAATGCCGAAAACAGGGCGTTTTCAAGCAATTTAAGAGGCTTAAATTTGTATTTTACGACAGAGTTACGACAAATGATGAGCTATGATATAGTAAAAAATATTTCTAAACTTAAAAAACAGGTTGCTAAATTCAGAGAAACTGTATATACTAAAGATAGAAGTAAATGTTTGCCGCTTGCTGATGGTGCGGGGTATAAATAATTCAGTTCGTAAATGAAGCCACTTGCTATACAGGTGGGATAAAAATAGTATAGTTTGTAAATGTTCCCCATCAGTGAATGCTGATGGGGAATTTTATCACATAGGAAAGGTTATTTATGGAGATACAACAGGGATATTCGTATCATATCAAGGATGAATTTTTTGACTTGGTTCAGGATAAATATTTGATGAGTAATAAGGAACAGGGGAACTATCGTCCTCATTACTATGCAATTCAGGATAGAAAAAATCCAAAATTGTATTGGATGATACCAATTAGCTCACAAGCTGAGAAATACAAGGAAATCGTTGAAAAGAAAAAGAAACGATATGGTAAATGCAATACGATAGTGATTGGATTATTTGCAGGGAAAGAAAATGCTTTTTTGATACAGAATACATTTCCTGTTATTGAAAAATATTTTGACCATGTTCATACGATTCAGGAACAGCCTGTAACGATACATAAAAAGTTGGATAAGGTACTTGTTGAAAATCTGAATGAAGTACTGGCTATGTATAATCGTGGAATAAAATTGACTTTTACGGGTATTAAAGCGATTAGGAATATTATGGAAGAAGAACTTGGAAAATAGAGAGGACACCATTGCTTATGCAAATGTAAGTAATGGTGTCCTTTTGTATGAGCAATGTTTATAAACCCACTGTAATTCCAACAAGAAAGGATTCCTCACCGGGAACGAGATCGAGATCACCGCCATGGCTTTCAATGATTTTTCGGACAGAGGAAAGCCCGATTCCATGATCAGCAGATGTACCCTTTCGGGAGAGGAATGTTTTTCCCTCTTGCAAGGCCAGACCGTCGTAAGTGTTTTCAATCTTCAAAAAGTACATATTGCCTCTGGTTTCGCCTGCAATGAAAACGCGGCGCACCCCTTGCTTTTGGCGGCTGCACGCCTCAACGGCATTGTCCAAAAGATTGCCCAGCACCGTACACAGTTCCACATCGGTAAGCGGCATCTGATCGGGAAGATCGAGCCGTACCTGAAATTCTGTCCCTTGTGTCTGCGCCATACCGTAGTAGTATTCAATCAGCGCATTTACGACGGGATTTTTGCAGAACTGGGCAGGGGAGTGACCCGATGATGCCGCAACCTGTTCCTCTACCTGTAACAGGAAGGAGCAGATCTCTGTCTGCCCACGTTCAGAGGCCATGCGGTCTATGGTGCACAGATGGTGTTTGATGTCGTGGATCAGCCTTCTGTTTTCTGCCGCTGCTTCAGAAACCTGACGGCTGTATTCGGTCTGCATAGAAAGCTGACGGATGACCTGCTTGCGTTCTTCCTGGAAAATCAGGCTGTTTCCATATCCTTCTATCACATCGCGCCAGAGGGAATAACCGATGGCTGCTGCTATGAAAAAGCTGCCCCATTCCAAAAACCAACCGCCGATAACCGGCTCATAAACCGGCAGAAGGCGATCCCATATAAAGGCGCAGGTTGCGGCTGCCGCAGCATAGAAGATCGGCCTGCTCCGTTTTTCTCCTCTGTGAATGGCAAGCACAGCGATGATAAGCAGATAGAGCGCAGATGCCGCCTTATAACAAAAGACCGATGCAGAGAAAAAGCGAATGGCTCCAAGGGAGAGATGGGAAGCCATCATGCCATACACAAACGCATATACCAGGAAAGCAGCGCCCACCCCATTACTGATGGCCGCAGGCAGGAAGCCCGGTCTGCATATCCGGTTTTGCAGAACTACGATCAGCCAGGTAACCAGATAGATACAGAACAGTTCAATCGTGTACCAGGGGAATACGGGAACCGCAGCCAGCATATGAATCACAGGATAGGATGACAGGCCGCACATGGCAAGGCAGATCAGTCCGAACAGGAATGTATTTTTCTGTTTCATCCGGCGGCTGAAATAAAAGGACAGCAGCGCACAGACAAAGGTAACTGTACAGCTGAACAGGCAGAATGCAAACCGGATTCCTCTGGTTGTATTGACCGCCAGCATCGTTCCGAAAGCAGGCGGATAGACAATCCCTCCGTAAAAGTGGTCATAGTTGCTGACCGCTATGGTGAGTGTGACCGGTTTTCCGCCATGAAAAGTGACCATGCGGTTTTGAACCAATGGTGTCCCCTGTGCCGGTTCCCCCATTTGCAGGATCAGGTCATGATCCAGATAAAGGTTGTAAGCAGAAAACACTTCCGGGATTTCCAGCGCATATGTTTCCTTCCATTTGAACCCCAAAGCCGCAGGATGCAGGCGGACACCTTTTTGGTGAAGCCTGTGACGGAATATCAGCTGCGGGAGGCGGTATCCCAGCTGCTTCAGAAAACAACGAGAAGGAACGAACCGCGTGAGGAGGATGAATAAATGATATGGAAATGGAAACGGCCGGCCGCATTTTTACTGGCGGCGGCAATGATTTTTACGATGCCGGGAGTTCCGGCATCTGCGGTGGAAGCGGGTGTATCCGCCGTCCATACGGGGGTGTGCAAGCATCACCCGGAACATACAGAGGACTGCGGATATACGGAAGGAACCGAAGGGGCAGCCTGTGAACATGAACATACTGAGGATTGCTACACCCTTGTGGAGAAGTGTATCCATAAACATGACGAAAGCTGTTACCCTGTTTTGGAAGGCAGCGTATCAGAAAATACGGCGACCTCATCTGAAGTAGAGGAGGTCCAGCCGACCGAGTGTACCCATGAATGCAGTGAGGAAAGCGGCTGTATCACAAAAAAATTAAGCTGTCCTCATGAACGCGGCGAGCATGACGATAGATGCGGCTACATCCCGGCCACAGAGGGGACGCCCTGCGGGTATACCTGCGAGCAGTGCAATTCCCAGGACAGCGGGCTTGTTCCCGGCGCGTCCGGGAATGCTCCGGTGGAGTGCATCTGCGAAACCCACTGTGAGCAGGAGGCGGTCAATCCCGACTGTCCGGTCTGCTCTGCGGAAGATGCGGATCTCTCTGCCTGCAAGGGAACAGAGCAGGCAATGCCCCTGATGGCAGCTGCGGCAGGCACTGAAACCATCTCCGGCGATGTTACCTGGGATAACAGAAAAATAACCACTCCGGTGGAGCTGGACGGCAACACGACAATCACGCTGATCGGCAATAATTCCATTACGATTACTGATGCTGGTGACGATGTGTACTCTATTCTGGAAATGGGTTATCACAATCTGACCATCCAGGGAACCGGCAGTCTGACGGTCACAGCTCTCAAAGGAAAAAGGGCCATTGGAGCTGACCGATACGACGAAAGAACCGGCGGGACACTTACCATAAAAGAGGCAGCAGTAACCACCAAAGGCGGTACGGACGGCTTGCGTGCCAGAGCCGTTGTGATTGAGAGCGGCAAATTGAATTTAGATTCTTATGTCGGTATTCAAACCGCATCCCTGACCATGAACGGCGGCATTCTCTACACCACCGGAACGTATGCTGCGATCCAAAGAGGTTGGGGAGAAACACGGAGTATTGACTCCAGCCTGACCGTTCTGTATTCGGAACAACAGAATGCAAAAATAGAGAATATGACGGACGGCACAGTGGAAGATACGAAAAAAAATGCAGACGTAAAGACCATCTATATCGCCAAGATGGCAGCCCGCGCAAAATTGACCGTCGGCGCACAGCAGGGAACCCTGCAGGAAAGCTTAGGCCGTCAGACGGCGACCTTCTCCGTGACCGGCAGCAAGGTCCAGATGAATACCCTGAACGTGGAATGGGTGGGCGAGCACACCGGTCTGGCGTTCCAAAAGTCCGATAACGGCGCGACCATCACCGTTACCGCCGACAACACCGTCAAGGAGGGCCGCTATAAGCTGAAGCTGACCGCAGACGGCGTAGAAGGAACCAATCCTAACAAGGCGACCGCCACCGCAACGGTCACCGTCGCCGCCGCGCCCAAAAACCCCATTACCATAAGAACGCAGCCGCAGGTCGTATATGAGAAATTAGATGGGGAAAGTGTAGCGGTTGTCGATGTCAGCGCCTCTCTGGCAAGCGGTCAGTCCGGTAATATTACCTATCAGTGGTATGTGAACGGAAAAGAATTTCAGGGCACAGGCAGCGGCAGTTATAATAAAATCGTCCTGACCAAGTCCAACCTGACCCCAGTGGAGGGCAGGGACTGGGAGTACAGCGGCCAGGTCTACTGCAAGCTGTCCTATAATAACTATACCGTAGATACAAAAACTGTCACCGTTACCATTAACACCTGCACCCATGCAAAATACACCCACGATGGCAAATGCCAACAGTGCGGCGAACCGTGTCGCAAGGAAGTGCTCTTTATTGACGAAGATGGTATCCCCTATTCGTCTGAACTCGGGAACAATCAGGCCATGGTTGGGAGCAGGCTGATTTCCGGCGGAACCTTTTATTTTGTGCGGGATATTGACGCAGTCTTGCGTGCGGGAGGTGATGAGCCGAACAAAAAGGACCTTACGCTGGACCTGCAGGGCCACAAGGTCAAGGCGCTGGATTTGCAAAATTGCCCGTACAACAGCGTCACCATCAAAAACGGCACGATAGAGGGCATTGGAGAGGTCATTGCCACCAAAGGCCCCACGGTATTGATATTAGACAGCGTTACAACAGGCGGGGGTGTCGTTAATAACCTGTTTACCCTGACGGTAAAGGGCGACTGCGTGTTTCAGCGTCAGGTGAATTTCCTCGGGAAAACCCAGCTCCGGGGCGGCACGTTCCAACGTGGAATCAATGCAGAACTTGGTGAGGAGGCCCTGGCTCTGCTGGCGGAGGGATATGCCTTTGCAGACGCCGGTAGCAACGAAATTTTGAACGTTTCCAATGTAGATATTCAGGATAGAGCGGTCAAGGTGGTCGAGCATACCGACCAATATCATAACGGCAAATGCGCCTGCGGCAGAGTCTGCGACCATGCGGACAAGGTGGACAGCGCCGGTTACTGCACCCGCTGCCATATGCTGGTGGAGGCATTTGAAACCGGCGGCAAGCGATACACCAGTCTGGAAAACGCGCTGGCTGCCGCGAAGGACGGTGACACGATCACTCTGCGGGGGCCTTTGACCATCGAGAACGCAGAGCCTATCGAAATCAGCAAAAATATTATACTGAACTTGAATGGACACACCCTGAGCAAATCCGCTGGGAAGGGGCTTCTACGTATCCTCGGCTCCAATGTAGCCATCATAAACGGCAAGGTGCAAAACACCCATCCCAGCGACCCCTATCATGCGGTGGCGGTCGGAAAATCTAAGCAGACAGGCGCAAAGCTGACGCTGGACAATGTCACCCTGGAGGGCAGCACAGACGGGAGAAACCGTGGAGTGGGGCTTGGCATTCTTACCGGGAACGAAGCCGTGGTAACGAGCGGCAAGTTCATCGGCGGCATCTACACGGAGGGAGCGCTGACCATGTCCGGCGGCAGTGCGGATCTGCTGGAATTGGGTGCGCTCAAAGGTATTCCAGTGACCCTGTCCGGCGGATCCTTTGACAGCATCAAAATCAAGAATGGCGCAGATTATCAGTCCCTGCTGGCAGAGGGATATGCTTATCGGAAGAAAGACGGCGCATTGCTCAAGCTGTCGGAGATGAAGGAGAATACTGCCGTAACTGTTGTGAAGTGCAGCCACCCGGACGAGCATTCCGGCGGGACCATTTGCCCCTACTGCGGCTATGCCGCTGAGGTGACCAAGCCGGACGGCAGCATTTCCTACCATCCGACGGCAGACGCGGCTATCGCCGCAGCCGACGGCGGTACGGTGAAGCTGCTGGCAAATGCAGACGAGATTACCATCAACAGCCCGCTCAAGCTGAATCTGAACGGTAAGACGGCGGCAAAGCTGACCGTCACCGGAGATGTCACGCTGGCATCCCTGCTGCCGGAGGGTTACGTGTTTAAGAGCGGCAGTACCTGGATCAGCGACCTTAGCAGTACGGAGCTGACCAATGTTTCTATGGCCAAGATCCCCATCAAGAGCATGAACTATCCCACCGAGATGAGCATGACTTATGGCGGTGCGGGGACACTTCTTGTCAATGTAAAGAAGGAAACCGGCACAGGCGCTGTAAGCTTCCAGTGGTACAAGGTGGAGGACGGCAAGGCCACAGCGGTCGGCAGTGCGACAACAAAGAATCAATTTGATCTTTCTGCGCTAAAGCTGTCCGCAGGCCAGCACACCTTCCGCTTTTTGGCCACCTGCGACGGCTACGAGAAGATGAGCGAGGATATTGCTGTGACGGTACAAAAGGCCAACATCAGCGCAAGCCTCATCACGCCGCCCATAGCGCAGGAAAACCTGACCTATACCGGCCAGGAGCAGGCGCTGATTACCGCAGGTAGCGTGACGAAGTATGGCACCATGCAGTACAGCCTGACCGAGAACGGCACATACAGCCCGGACATCCCTACCGGCACCGATGCCGGAGCATATACCGTGTGGTATCGGGTGATTGGCGATGCAAACCACAAAGATACCGCACCCGCCAGCGTGGCGGTCCGCATTGGGCAGAAGCCGCTGACGATCACCGGGGTAACGGTTGCGTCCAAGCTTTATGATGGCACGACAAACGCGGACATTACCAGCGTAACCTTCGACAACGTGACCTTGAAGCGAGACACAGACTACAACGTGACCGCCAGCTTTGACTATGCCAGTGTGGACAGCGGCAAGAACGTCACTGCCACAGTGACCCTGATGGGGCAGGCCGCGAAGAATTACGCCCTGGAGCAGAGCAGCTTCCCTACGACTGGCAGCATCACCAAGGCCGCCGCGCCTGACTTCACCAAGGAAACCGCGCTGACCATTGTAAACGGCTACGAAAAGACCTACACTGTGACGCTTCCCGCCCTGCCCACGCTGGAAACGCCCAAAGAGTACGGTGCACCCACCTATGAGCTCGGCGGAATCACACTGGATGGCAGCTACTACACCGGCGGCGCGAAGGTGGAAAACGGCAAGCTGATCCTGCCGATTCAGAAAAATGACGTGAAAACCACCGGCCCTGTGGGCACAGTGACCGTAGTAATCAAGAGCACAAACTATGAGGACATCACGCTGACCGTCAATGTCAATGCGACCAACAAGCTTGTCCCCACTGTTACGGCACCTACGGCAAACGCCCTGACCTACAACGGTGCAGAACAGGCGCTGGTTACAGCAGGCAAGACCACTGGCGGCACGATGCTCTACCGGCTTGACAATTCTGAGTGGAGCGAGCAGCTCCCCACAGCGAAAAACGCCGGGGAATACACTGTTTGGTATAAGGTTCAGGGAAATGCAGAGTACGCAGATGTGGCAGAACAGAACGTGACTGTGACCGTAGCGAAAAAGTCAGTTACCGTTACGGCGCTTGATCAGAGCGCCTACACCGGCAGCACCGCGCCCGATCTGAGCAGCCCGGAAGCAGATAAGGACTACAAGGTGGAGGGGCTGGTTGGTGCAGATACCCTGAGCGGCACGGTAACACTGGACTACGCACAGACACTGGATATGAGCAAAACCGGAAAAACCGCGATCAACATTACTGGTACGCTGTCAAATGACAATTATGCGATCACCTATGTTTCTGGAACGTTGACTGTTTCCAAGCAATCTTCCAGCGACGGCGGTTCCTCCTCTGGTGGTTCGGGCAGCGGTGGAGGCTCATCCTCCGGCGGTTCTAACGGTTCCGGAAGCAATGATAACACCAACCAGCCGGAAGCCCCTGTCACCGGTGAAACCAAACCCATACAGCCGGATAAAAACGGCAATGCGGCAGTGGATAACAGCTCTGTCCAGTCCGCCATCGACAAGGCCAAACAGGATGCGAAAAAGAACGGCACCACAGAGAACGGGATTGGTGTTACGGTTCCCATCACCCCGGCGGCAGGCCAGACCTCTTTTAACGTGACCATCAAGGCGCAGACACTGGATCTGCTGGTTAAAGAAAACGTCCGGCAGTTTACCGTAGCAACAGACCATCTGGTTTCGGTTACTATCGGCCTGGATACTCTGAAGCAGCTGGATACCGCCTCCGCTGGCGGGGACATCATTCTCCGGGCAGATAAGGTGGATGCACTGCGTTCCACCGAGGCCAAAGCCACCATCGGCACAAGACCGACCTATGACCTGTCACTGGTCTACCTCTCCGGCGGCAAAGAAACACCGATTGCCAACTTAAATGGTCACACTATATCGGTGCGTTTGCCCTACACACCGGCAAAGGGTGAGCAGACAGGTAATCTCTATGCAGTCTATGTAGATGACGCTGGCAAGGTGGAATGGATCACCAAATCCAGCTACAATGCCAGCCTGAAAGCGGTGGTTTTTGAAACCGGTCATTTCAGCGTTTACGGCGTGGGCTACAAAACTTTTGTCCCGGCTTTTACCGACATTACCGGCCACTGGGCAGCAGATAACATCCTCTTTGCAGCCAGCCGGGGACTGCTCTCCGGCACCAGCGACACCACCTTTAGCCCGGACACCGGCATGACCAGAGGAATGTTTGTGACAACTCTGGGGCGGTTGGCGGGCATCAACCCGGACAGTTACCAGACCGGGAAATTCACCGATGTGAAAGCCGACGCTTACTATGCCCCCTATGTGAACTGGGCGGCACAGACCGGTATTGTGGAAGGCGTTACCGCCACCACCTTTGCACCGGACACCAACATCAACCGGGAACAGATGGCGGTGATCATGAAAAATTACGCTGCAAAGCTGGGCTATGACCTGCCCCAGACCTTGAAGGCTGTGACCTTTGCGGACAACACACAGATCAGCAGCTGGGCGAAGGATGCGGTCAAGTCCATGCAGCAGGCGGGCATCCTGACCGGGAAGAATGAAAATAAGTTTGACCCCAAGGGAACCGCCACCCGCGCCGAGGTCGCCACGGTTTTGCGGCGGTTTGTGGAGATCGTCATTGACCCGCAGGCCGCAAACGGCTGGCAGCAGAATGACAGCGGCCAGTGGAACTATTACAGAAACGGGGAGTCAGTGAAGGGCTGGCTCTCCGAGGAGCAGAAGTGGTACTGGCTGGACAAGGTCACCGGAATGATGTTTGCCGGAGGCTGGAAGCAGATCGATGGTAAGTGGTACTACTTCTATGCAGATGGGACGATGGCGGTGAATACCGCATCCGACAGATGAAAAATGAACCCGTAATGTAATGCAAAAATAATATCAATAAAGAGGGATGCGAACAATATGGGCAAGTTTCTGGTACTGTCGCTTACCGACCATGAAGAATATATACTCAGTAGAATTATGGAGATTATTGCGGTCGAGCCAGGATTTGACCATATTGTGACATCCCACCCTTGTAACACTCTTGTTTTTCCGGGCTTGGAGCTTCGGCTGAAGGAGAGAACAGCATACCGAAACGGTGAGTTGATTTCTATGACTCGTCGGGAATTTGCAACATTGGTATACTTGGCAAAACATTCATCCTAGGTATTTTCTGCCGGACAGCTCTATGAAGAAGTATGGGGGGAGGATGGTGAAAATTGCGGAACGGCTGTTGCCTTCGTACCGAAAATCAATGCGAATCCGGTGTATAACGGAGGGTGAAGCCTGCTATATGTATGTATCAATCATTATGATAACATAAAAGGCACGGCATAAAGAAATCTGATGTAAAATCTATCAGAATAATTTATGCCGTGTCTCTTTTTACAGGATTGAGTTGTTCTAACCATGCATAAAAGCTTTCCCATACCGGCACTTCTGTTTCCAGACGTCTGTCTTTTCGCTCTTCCGGAGTAAGGTCACGGAACTGCTTTTCAAAAAAGAAAAGCTTGTTGCAGTATGCCAGACCAACTTCAGCAGGAATCATGCGGGTATTTCTTCTTTCTTAGGAAGAAGCGGATCTTTGATTTCTTCCTCGGAATTTCCGTTACTGGGCACGTATGCGTGAACAGTAACAGTACTCAATTTTGGGGATTGCCTATAAGCAGGAGAAAACGGTATAATTGAGGAAGGCAGTTGGATATAAGGGGGACAAGTGGTGGAGATGAAAAATATTGTGCAGACGGAAAGATGGGCGGTTGTCTGGGATATGGGATGATGCGGATGATCGATGCGGTGCATCGCCGTTTACATAAATAGATAGAGGAAATACGATGGAACTGAATTTAAGCGAACCGGGACAGAGCCGGTATCTGAGAGTATATGAATATTACAAAGAATTGATCGTGTCCGGGCAGATGAAGCCGGGAGCGAAGCTGCCGTCGATCCGCAAATGTTCCCTGCAGCTGCAGCTTTCACGGACGACGGTGGAGACGGCGTATATGCTGCTGGCTGCTGATGGCTATATCATTTCGCGTCCGCAGAGCGGGTTTTATGTAACGGATGCGGTGCTGGCGGCTGCAAACCGGGAGAAAATAGAGCACGGTGTGCCGCATCAGGAGGAACGCCCGGAAATCCGGTATGATTTTGCGTCTTCAAATGTGGATCGGGAGAGCTTCCAGTTTGATTTATGGCGGCGCTATGTCAAGAGCGCTCTGCGCCAGGATGAACGGCTGCTTTCTTACGGTGAACCGCAGGGAGAGCGGGAATTCCGGGAGGCGCTCTGTGCGTATCTGGGGCGCCACCGCAATGTGATCTGTACGCCGGACAGTATCGTAGTAGGGGCGGGTGTGCAGAGCCTCTTGCATATTTTGTGCCCGATGCTGCGGGAGCGGGACAGTGCATGGTTTTTTAATCCGTCGTTCCGGCAGGGACGCCAGATTTTTGAGGATTATGGGTTTCGGACCGGGGATATAAGAGAGTATTGGGAAAATAATGATAGGAGGATTGAGTCCTCAAAAAAGGATTTGTGCGGAATAGAAAAGCCAGATGTATGTGCAAGAAAGATGAAAACAGGGTTATCCGAACAGATGTCAGAGGCAATGAGACATACAGGGAGAAGTGTCTGCTATCTGACTCCATCGCAGATGACGGTCTGGGGCGAGGTCATGCCGGTGGGCGACCGGATGAAGCTTTTAAAGGATGCGGCGCGCGAGGATATGCTGATTATTGAGGACGATTACAACAGTGAATTCCGCTATTATAACCGCCCGACACCGTCCCTGCAGGGGCTTTCCGGTGGGCGGGGCGTCGTGTATCTGGGGACATTTTCAAGGCTGCTTCTGCCATCGATCCGTATGAGCTACATGGTTCTGCCGCCGGATCTGCTGAAACGGTATCAGGAGCGGGGGCGTTTTTATAACCAGACGGCGTCCAAGGCAGAGCAGATTGCTCTCTGCCAGTTTATCCGGGACGGACATCTGGAAAGCCAGATCCGAAAGTCCAAGAAATTGTACGCGGCAAAGGCAAAGTGTCTGTGTGATGCGGTGCGGCGCATTTTTGGAGAAAAAGCGCGAACGCATCTGGGCGATGCCGGCTTTCTGGTTCTCATGGAGCTTGACAGCCCGCTTACATCGGCGGAAATTGCCGGGCGTGCGGCACAGGCAGGCGTCGCCGTCCGCCCGGTGGAGTCGGTCGGGAGTCTTTTGGAAAAACAGGAGCATCATTTTCAAGAGGGATATCCGAAGCTCCTGTTGTCCTGTGCCTCAATGGGGGCAGAGCGGTATGAGGAGGCGCTGGAGGTGCTGAAAGAGGTAGTATATAAGAAAGAAAAATAGAAGATAGATATAGAAGTTAAAATGTCCGCATAAACCACAGCCAGTACCCGGAACCATCCGGGCAGTTGTGGGTATGCGGACATTTTATGCGACATTCTTACCCGTTTTTCTCCTCATGCGGCAGCCGGTTCCGGAGCAGCCGCTTTTTTAATTCACTCCAGTGAAATGGAATTAGCGGGTAAATATAACTTTTTCCGGCGATTGTCCGGTTAAAGATAAGGCAGCTGACGGCAATGAGTGTTCCGGCAATGAAGCCCCAGAGATTGAGGAAAAAGGTCAGAATCAGGAGCAGGACGCGCATGAATTTGAGTGCGTAGCCGAGTTCGAAGCTCGTCATCGAGTAGTTGGCGATCGTGACGAACGCCATATAGAGCATCGTCTCGCTGTTGAACCAGCCGGATTTGACCGAGTATTCTCCAAGCACGATACCGGCGATGACACTGAGCGGTGTCGTCAGCATGCTGGGGGTGTTGACTGCCGCGAGCCGCAGACCATCGATGGCAAATTCCAGGATCAGGAGCTGATAGATCAGCGCCACATGGATCTCGTCGGTGACACGGATAAAAGCGAGCCATTCCGGGATCCAGCCGGGATTCTGCATAAAAAGCAGCCACAGCGGTGTCAGAAATAAGGTCAGAAAAAAGATGACCGTCCGCGACAGGCGCAGATAGGTGCCGGTCAGCGGTGGAAAATAGTAGTCGTCGGCTTCCTCGATGATATCGAAAACAGAGGATGGCAGAATCATTGCGGATGGCGAATTGTCCACCAGAATGATGATATTTCCTTCCAGAATCGAGGCAGCGGAGGTATCCGGACGCTCTGAAAAACGAAATTTTGGGAACGGATTGAACCATTTGTGCGGATAAATACATTCGGCAAGGCTTTCCTGGTTCATCGAGAGGGCATCGACATGCACTTTTTGAATCCGGGTGCGGATGCGGTTTAAAAGTTCGGTGTCCACCCGGTTTTCCATGTAGCAGATGGCGATATCGGTGTGCGAACTTTCCCCAATATTCATGATTTCCATCCGCAGCTTCGGATCGCGGATGCGCCGCCGGATCAGAGCCGTATTGAACACAAGCGTTTCGACAAAACCATCGCGCGAGCCGCGCAATACCTTATCCTTTTCAGGTTCGCTGACTCCGCGGGCGGGATAGGTGCGGCAGTCTATTGTGAGTGCCTGTGCATACCCGTCGATCAGAAGAAAAGGAACACCGGAGAGAAGCTGGATAATCAGCGTGTCCGAATCCGTTTCCAGCCCGATTTCGCCGTAGGCGAGGTAGAGGGCGGCAAAATCGTTTGCATTGTCAGGCATCTGGGCGGTTTCAATGCTGCTCATCGCCTGCAGCACTTTTAAAAGCGTATCGTCCTTGGTAAAACCATCAATACAGTAGAGGCAGGCATCGCGCCCGCCGATCATCAGGTTCCGATCTACGACATCAAAACTGATGTCCGGTCGGAGCTTTTTTTGAAAAAAAGTCCGGTTATTTTCAATGGATGAAGAAATCTGCATCGTGTAAATCTCCTATCAGAGAAGCCAATATCAGTGACCGCGAAGGGACTGGAATGGGACAAAATGTTTACAGATGGAGTATGTGCGAAAAGGATAAAAATATACGAAATGAAGCAAACAGAAAAAAATTCTCAAAATATGTTTTTTTAAAATTCATGGCAAGCGAGGCAATATCAGGGAAAAAGGCGGAAAAATCGCTGCAAAATGAGACTTAACATGTGCTGAATGGAAAAAGAAATTTGCATGTTAGTTTTAGCAACTAAAAAACTAATGCTTTATTGAGAATAAAATTCAATTAAAAATAGATAAAAATTCTCATTTTTAAACAGATTTAAATAATTGACAGATTTTATTAGATTAGTTTATACTAACCTCCTCGGCCGCCTGAGTTAGGGGTTCCTAATCCGGTGCGGAGAGTAAGATATATTAATGGAGGAATATGTATGAAAGGTAAGGGAAGATCCCGGCAGGCAATTCTGGCAGCGGTGACCGTGTTAGCGGCGGCGCAGGCAGGTACTGCTTATGCTTCAACCGGACCGGCATCGGAGTCCGGAGTACAGACCGGCGCCTGGATTCAGGAAGGACAGGACTGGAAATATCAGGGAACGGACGGAACGCTTAAGACTGGATGGGTCAAGACCGAGAGCGGCTGGTATTATCTGGATCCGCAGACCGGACGGATGATGACTGGATGGATCACAGTCGATGGACAGCGGTACTATATGAACACAACTGCCGATGGCGTGGAAGGACAGATGCGCCGCGGCTGGTGGAAGGACAATGCAGGAAAATGGTATTTCTTCAGCACTGCATCCGATGGAACGGAAGGTATGACCGTGACAGGATGGCAGTGGATTGATGGAAAATGCTATTATTTTGATAACTTGAGTGCAGAAAACTTTGGTCAGATGCACACCGAAGGCCGGACGCCGGACGGCTACAGCGTCAATGCGGATGGACAGTGGGTCAATGAAAATGGAGAGGTCCAGACCCGTGCGGATAGAGGTTACGCGAGCAGCCCGGCAGCAGACGGCAACGGAAGCAGCGTATCAGGAGGCGGTTCGGGGAATTCCGGCAGTTCCGGCGGCAGCCATTCGGGGGGCTCTGGAAGCAACAGTAATTCTGGAAATAACAGTAATTCCGGAAATAACAGTAATTCTGGAAATAACGGTAATTCCGGGAATGACGGAAATCAGAATGGCGGAAATGCCGGAGATAACGGAAACACTGAAAATCCAGACAAGCCGCAGATGGTTTCGCTGGTAGATGAGACGAAGACAAAGCTTACCGAAGTAAATTCCCTGGGCTGGTGGCTTCCGATCGCATTTGATGAGGGATACAATGCAGGCAATACGGTCGTTAAGGTCGATGGAAAAGATGTAACCAATCTTTTAACTCCGATCACAGATGACGGACGTATGGCAAAACTGGCGCTTCTTGGCACACCGGGCAAAGTAACCGTCAGCAGCAAAGAAGATGCGGCAAAGGAAGAGACGGTGGTTCTGAGCAATGAGAGCCAGGAAGATGCTGTATATGAGGAAAACGACGGCTATCTGCCTGAGAAGATTCTGACGCATGAGCCGGTTGCTTACTGGGACTATTATCTGACCAATTACGATGAAAACGGAAATGCCCGCATTTCTCCGAAAAAGACTACGTATAACTTGAATGAAGAGAAACAGACTCATCCGAGCTATTCGCCGGATGCGGTTCTTCCAAAAAATGGAAAAGCAGCCGTTACCATTCTGTTTAACTATAATACAGATGAGGAAAAAGAGTGGTTTGACGGCATCCGCAAACTGGAACTGGTTGAATACAATGAGCAGAAGAACACAATTAATTCGAGTCTCGTATTTGACAGTGAAAAGAATGTGGCGCACGGACAGGGACGCGTTGGACAGCTGACTATCCAGACAGGACAGAGCAATTTCTACAATAATGGACGTTATTATGTGCGGGTTGTATCGTCGGCAGGCGGTTCCGCGCTCGTCCCGATTCATGTCGTCAATGAGACAGTACCGACGCTGGAGCTTAAGGAAACACCGCAGTCCGGCAAGAATCTCCATTTTGCAGTCAGCGATCTGGTATATGCAATTGAGACACCGATCGAGCGTGTGACCCTGGAAGATCCGAACGGAACAGTAAGCGACCTTAAGATGATCGATGACTGGTATCTCTACAGCCAGGATTTATTTGTTCTGTACAATGATAATACAGACCATCTGCCATACAAGGGCAATTACAAGATCACTGTATATGCAAATGGTTTCCGGTCATTCTCCAAGAGCTTCAAGGTGACAACGGGCGCAGAGCCGGTAAAAGAGAAGGAACAGACCAATGGTCAGAAAATGGCGTCATACGGATTCGACGGTATCAGCACCGCATCGACCGGTTCCGGCGGAAGCGGAAGCTCCAGCGGCAGCAGCTCAGGAAGCTATGCAATCTCTGCAAACCTGATTTTTGATTCAGATCTGCTTATAAATGCACATCTCCTTGAACAGGCCAAGATGGAAAATGATGCGTCCAAGGCAGTCATGGAATGGTGGTACAATGCGATTCCGGATGCAGTCTATGATACTGGAGATGATGATTTCTTCAGATGGAAAGACTACGTAAATAAGAGCGAGAATCAGAAATACGAAGAGAACAGAATGCTTCCATTTGCAGATTACCGTGAAAATGGAGCACTGGATCCGAACCATCCGGCAACGGCAAAAGAGGTTCTCGAAGATGGTCTGCTCGGCGATATCCAGTACAATGGAAACTTCTCCCGTCAGGATGCACCGGCGATTACAGTTGTACAGAACAAAGAGGGCGATCCGGTAGTCCTGAAGACAGAGGATACAAAGTATATCGAGGCAGTTCAGGGTATCGTTGTCAATGGAAACTGGCAGGCACTCAGCAAGGATAAATATTCCATCGACAAAGAAGCTGGCACCATTACCATCGATGCGAATGTATTCAAGGCTGGTGAGGAGTACAAGCTGACCGTTGATGCAACGGGATATAAGAGCCAGAGTATCGCATTTACATACGATAAGGTGCTGGAAAACGATTTATCGCTGACCGTTGATTATGCGGATGATAAAGAGGCGTTTGCAGCTGAGAAAAAAGAAGATTCTAATAAGACTTACTATTTTGCAGATGCTGAATTTACCGTTAATGGCAGCAAGGGAGATTTCCTGAAGAACCTGAAATCTGTTACCCTGCTTTCTGACGAGGAAGATGCGGTTGAGAGAAATATCTACACGAAAGGTGTGTCCAGCAGCAACGATGTTTACTATGAAGTATCCGGGGATGGCAAGAAGCTGATTCTCCATCAGGTTCAGCCGGGAAGCTATAAGCTGACTCTTCGTTCGAATTATTACACAGAGGCCCTGAGATGTGAATTTGTGGTTGAAAAGGAAGAGGAAGAAATTAAGGAAGAGATGGCAGCTCCAGAAGTAGTGGAGTTCAGCAAACATAAAGCCAGCTGGTCATTTGATCCAGATTTTGGCCGTGCTTCTTTTAAGGCTTCAAAGGGAACGAGTGTAAAAGATTACTTGGCTAAGATTACATCCGTGAAAGTTGGAAATAAAGAGTATACGAAAGCAACTTACAGCCTTAGTTCGTATAACCCTACATGGAAGATGACAGATGCAGATGATCCAGATAACAATGTACAGGATTTTGATTGCATCGATTTCACTTTAGACGGTTTCAGCACCGAAGAAAGCACCGATGTAACGATCCAGGCAGAAGGATACAAAGAGCTTACCTTTACAGTTACAAAGGATATGAAGTTAGCGGGTGACGAAGAGAAACTGCTTCCAGCACCGGAACTGACAGGCAGCACTACGGTTGATGAGGGAGAACCGCTGGTTCTGACTGGTGATGAAGAGTATCTGAAAGCAATTAAGTCTGTAAAAGTAATTGGCAATGATGAGGAGGAAGATGTTGCGCTTGGATTTGCAGTAAATGGTACAACATTGACAATTCAGACAAGCGCACTGGATAGTGGTCTGAATGAGGTTGTGATCGAAGCGAAAGGTTACGATAATCAGTCGATCACGGTTACAGTTGAGAGCCAGAAAGCAGATACAGAAATTGAGGTTTCCAGTGTTGTAAAAGAGCGTAGTTGGACAGGAGATTATTATTTACTGATTCGCTTCAATGGAGTTGAGGGAGAAAAGTTAAAAACTTTCTTAAAGGAGATTGATTTGGTTGAGGTGAATAGAAAAGAGTATAGCAAGGCATCCGTTTCCTCGCTCCTTGGAAGTGGTGAGTTTGCACCGCATGCAACGGATACATCTTATAGCAATGATAATTATGATTGTTTAAAGGTTTCAGCGTCCGGATTGAGTGAAGAAGAGGATAATGAAATTCTTATCTACACTAAGAATAACGGAACGATTGAGTGCAAACTTGATAAAAAATGGAAATTAATCAAGGAATCCAAAACGCTTCTTGCCGACGAAGTCCTCCCAAGCGAGATCGTCACCACCCCAACCGAGGGAGTAACCACACCGGAGCAAACACCGGAAGAGCCGAAGACGAATGACGAAAACAAGGCAGATGTACCGGATGGCGATAAGAAGAACGAGACAGACGATGCGAACAAGGCCCCGGAAGTAGACGAGGACAAGAAAGAGGATTCGGACGAGTCCAAGGATACTTCGGATGAGAAGAAAGACGAAACTTCAGATAAAGGCGATGCTGACAAGGATGATTCGAAAGATGAATCCGGCGAAACTGGTGACGATTCCAAGAAGAATGAAACGGATGAATCTAAGGACAATGATTCCAAGAAGGATGAGACCGGTGACGTAAAAGATGATACTTCTGATAAGGAAGAATCCGACGGAGGTAAAGGCGATACTTCTGAGAAAGAAGAGTCTGTTTCTGAAGAAGAGTAGTTGTATTTAAAGGAGTAAAAATTGAAACAGAAGTGGTGGATTTTATTAACTCTGCTGCTGTGTGGCTGCGGTGCTTCATCGCAGCCGGATCAAACGGGGACGGTCCAGAATGACCGTCCTCGTTTATCTGCGTCTATGGAAGAGACGGCAGAAAATGTGGCAGCAGTAGAAAAAAACGAAAATTTAGAGAAAAATCCCTCAAATTCGAACCAGAATCCGGGAGAAGGGCAGAATTGGACAGTGTTTGCGATGGATACTGTGATGCAGTTTGACGCCTACGGCGGAAGTACAAATTTGCAGGAAAAAGTGAAACGGCGAGTGGAAGAGCTGGAAGGGGAGTTTTCGACAACGCAGGAAAACAGCGATATTTTCTATCTGAATCAGGAGAAAACAGCGAAACTTTCCGATGATACGCGTTATCTGATGCAGGAGGCGCTGGCACTGGGAGCGGAAACAGATGGTGCGCTCGATATTTCGATTTACCCGGTTGTGCAAAGCTGGGGATTTACAACGGGAAATTACCGGGTCCCCAGTGAGAGCGAGCGGGAAAGCCTGCTTAAATCGGTCGATTATCGTCTGGTCGGTTTAGAAGCAGATACGGCGTCGATCGAGCCGGGAATGTTGGTGGATCTAGGCGGTGTCGGAAAGGGATTTACCGGGGATGAGGTGGTAAAGACTATGAAGGAGGACGGCGTGACGAGCGCACTGTTCAGTCTTGGAGGCAATATCCAGACGATCGGAACAAAACCGGATGGCGAGAAATGGTATGTCGGCATCAAGGATCCGGAGAGCGACGGCTATCTGGGCGGAGTCAGGGTGCAGGATGAGGCGGTCATTACCTCCGGCGGCTATGAGCGCTATTTCACGGATGATGACGGAACAATTTACTGGCATATCATGGATCCGTCCACTGGGACGCCGGCGCATAGCGGGCTGATTTCTGTGACAATCATCGGACCGTGCGGGCTGCGCTGCGATGGGCTTTCGACCGCCCTGTTTGTCATTGGACGGGAAAAGGCAGCAGCACATTGGGCGGCGCATCAGGACTATGAGGCAGTCCTGGTTGACGAGAGCGGCACGATCTGGCTGACACCGGGCTTAAAAGACCGATTTATTCCGGTGGATCAGGGGGAGACGCGGGAGATTCGGATATTGTGATTCTGGAACAGATTTAGTATAATGAGCGGAGAAAAGTGCATGCGAGTCAGATTTACAATTTATAACGAAGAGGTCGAAAATACCGTGAATGATAGATTGAAAAAGAAGCTTCTTTGCTTTGAGCGCGCTCTCTCCACATTGGAAGGATACGAGGGCTGGATGATAGGCACAACTACACTTCATCTGGACTGGCAGCCCAAACAGGGGGAGAATGAGTTTTGCTATACCAAATTAACTCCAGAAATCATCAAAAAAGGCCGCTCGGCAATCCGGGTCCGCATAGCGGCAGCGGAGGAGGAAAAGGAACGGGAAAATGAGGAGATGGAAGTGCTGCTGGTAAAACCGCGCCAGAGCGTCCTTGTCCCGGAAAAAGAGAAAATGCCGCTCATGAAAGCAATTACGGAACTGGGCAGTGAGGATGATGATACGCTGGTATTTAGCCGCAGCCAGATGGAAGAATATCTCCGGGAGGCGGCAGATACCAATCCGATCCATCAGGGAGAAGCGGCAGTTCTGCCGGGGTTTCTTGTTATGAATGCCTGCCTGCTTCGTCTGTGGAAGAAGGGCTGGATGAAGGGACAGACCGCTCTGGAAGTACGTTTTCTTGCCCCACTTCGTCCTGATGAGGAGGTATATCTGTCGGATTCGGGGCAGGAGGGAAGAAACGCGGTGTATCTGAGAACGAAGCAAGAGGGAAAGGAAATTCTTTCGATTACAGAAAAATAGGGATGCCGATGATAAAGTGGGTGCAGAGGAGCTATGGGTGCATATGTAAACCATTTATAAAAACAAGGTTGACAATCCCCTGAAATTCCGATATACTCTTTTCTAGCAAAGATTCTCTGTGTGTGATTCATAGGAAAATGCATTACACGGCTTAGAATTTTATCACTGAGGAGGTATATATAATGAGTTCAGAGACAAGTGCAGTGAACGTACACGGCGCATGGAGCGCGAAGCGGCTTACACTTTTGGCGATGATGCTGGCTCTTATCAGTGTGTCTTCGTATATTGCGATTCCGCTTCCGTTTTCGGATGCAAAGATCACAGCGCAGACGATGATTGTCAACCTGATCGGTCTGCTGATTGCACCACAGGATACCATTTTAGTTATGGCGAGCTGGCTGCTGTTGGGCTTATGCGGCGTGCCGGTATTCAGCGGCGGAAGCGCAGGACCGGGAAAACTGCTTGGACCGAGCGGCGGTTACTATATCGGATTTCTGGTTGTAGCGTTCCTGATTTCCCTGTTTTGCCGGAAATGGAAAAATGTTGCATTCCAGACAGCGTTCCTGATTGTAGTTGGTATTCCGGTGATTTACGCATTCGGTGCAGGCTGGATGAAACACGTGACCGGACAGCCGTGGGGTGCAGTTATCGTGCAGTCGATAATTCCGTTTATTCCGCTGGACATCGTTAAGTGTGTGGCAGCGGTAGCACTTGGAAAGGCGCTGAAGCGGACGGGCTTATTTGGAAATTAGATAGAAAATAAAGATGGGATGTGGTAGTGAACAGAATCAGCCTTTTAGTGCAGAAATGCAGCCAGGAGGCATGAGGAGTCCGTTGCCGCATCCCTTTAATTTTAATTAGGAATAGAAGAAAAACAGGAGAAAAGTATGAATCACGTATATATTCTGGGCGGTTTGCGCAGTTACATCGGGGTGAAAGATGGAATGTACCGTCATATCCCGGCGGAAAAGCTGGGGGCGGAGGTGCTGCGGGAGGTGGTTTCGCGATTTGAGCTTCCAACCGATGCGATCGACTATATAATAGGAGGAAATGCGGTCGGGGGAGGCGGCAATATCACGCGTCTGGCGGCACTTTCGGCAGGGTTTCCAGAGCGGATTCCGGCGGTTACTTTGGATCTGCAGTGTGGGTCGGCGCTGGAGGCGATCAGCGCGGCAGCAGCCAAGATTGAGAGCGGGATGGCGGATCTGGTCATTGCCGGGGGAATGGAGAGTTCTTCGGTACAGCCGTACCGCATGATGTCCCCGAACCATCCGGAGTATGACGGTGGAAAGGTGTATACGGTTGCACAGTTTGTGCCGGGAAAGCGCGGCGAGCAGGTTATGTTAGAGGGCGCGGAGGAGACTGCGATCCGGGAAAATGTCTCTAAGGAAGAGATGGACACCTGGGTGCTCCGGAGCCATAAGAGGGCGGCGCAGGCGCGCAAAGAGGGAATATTGGAGGATATAACGGTTTCCATCGACGGCAGCAGCCGGGATGAGGGAATCCGTCCGACAATGAGCCAGCGTCTGATCGACCGCCTGCCGTATCTGCTTCCAAATGGCACGAAAATCACGGCGGCAAATGCGTGCCTGATGCACGATGGCGCGGCATTTGTGGTACTTTGTTCGGAACGGTTTTTGCGGGAACAGGGACGGAAAGCAGAATGCCGTTTCCGGTTTGGTACAGCGATCGGGGATGATCCGATGATGAGCCCAAAATCAGCCGTCAGCGCTGCTAAGGCGATACTTGCAAAAACGGGGCATTCTTATCAGGAGATCGATGCTTTTGAGGTCAATGAAGCGTTTGCCGTTATTGATGTTCTATTTGAACGTGCATTTCCGGGGATTGAAGACCGTTATAATATCTGGGGCGGGGCACTTGCCTATGGGCATCCATATGGAGTCTCCGGCGCAATGATTCTGCTGCATCTGATGAAAGCACTGGAACATAAAAATGGGCATTTGGGAATGTGCTGCGTGGCAGCCGCCGGAGGGATCGGAAGCAGTATTCTGGTGGAGAAAGTAATGAAGTAGATGAAGACAGTGCTTGAATGATATAAAAAGTAAATGTGGTAAATTTAAAAGCTCAAATTGGTAAAAAGTTCTATATAAAAATAAGTAAAAGACAGGAATTAATCATGAAAGAAATACAGACACAACGTATAAATACATATCTGGATGCGCTCCGGGCATACCCGCCAGAGTGGGAAGCCCTGATCACGGAGAAAGAGCGCTATACGTTCGGGGAGCTCATCGAGGCGGCAGAACGTGTAAGGAAACATCCGAAAGAGATAGAAGAAAAACAGGGAAAACGTCACATCCACTGGATCCAGGAACCGACGATCGCGCATCAGCTTGTTCAGTTTCTGGCATATGGAGACGGAAATACGGTTCCGGTGATTGCACCGTCCGATGTGAAAATTTCCGATGAATTGCGTGATGTGACACCTCCGGAAGGGGCATATATGGGTGTGATGACGTCGGGAACCTCCGGTCGTCAGAAAGTATTGTTCCGCTCCTTTGAAAGTTGGCACGATTTTTTTAAGCTTCAGAATAAAATTTTCAAAATGGGAGAGGGAAGCATTACGTTTATGCAGGGGAGCCTGGCGTTTACGGGCAACCTGAACCTTTATATGGCGCAGCTTGCGTCCGGCGGAAGCGTCGTTGCGGCGGATTCCTTTGATCCGCGCCTCTGGAAGCGGATGATCGAGGCAGAACAGGCGACCTGCGTCTATCTGATTCCTGTCAAGCTGCGGGCGCTGCGGCGTATCTATGAGCGGGAACAGGCGGTCAATTATCGGATTATTTCTTTTGTCAGCGGCTCCCAGAGTATGGGCGGTGCGGAGGCAGTGCAGTTTAAAAAGGCATTTCCCGAAGCGGAGATTACATTGTATTATGGCGCCAGCGAGCTGAACTATATTACCTATATCCATGGAAGTGAGATGAAAGAAGATACGACGCTGGTTGGCCGTGCATTTCCAGAGGTGGATGTCTGGATTGAAAACGACCATTTTCATGTAAAAACGCGGTATGGAATCCTTGGAATTGGAAATGACGCGGTGATTGGGGACTGCGGTCACACAGATGCAGAGGGACTCTTCTATTTTGATGGGCGGGATGATGATATCTGCAACATAAATGGGAGAAAAGTGTCATCCCTCCGGGTCGAAGAAGCGGTGCGGACATTTCCGGGAGTGGCAGAGACGGCAGTGAAGGCAGTCCATGAGCATGGGCGCGATTATCTGAAAGTGTGGATTGTGTGGGAGAAAGAAGCTGAAAGGGAAGAAATTGCCGGAAGTGACAGCGGAAAATGTGGTTGTACCAATATGGCAATTCGGGAATTTTTGGCAGGAAGACTGGCAGATTATGAGATTCCACGCGAATTTGTCTTTCTAAAGGAGTTTCCAAAGACTGAAAGCGGAAAGATTCGTAAAAAAGAACTGTGAAAATTGCTTTTTCTTGTCAAAAAAGAAAATTGCTTATTGTGCAAAATGACAAAAGTGACGTTGACAAAATTGGAAAAGGGTGGTATATTCCCGTCTTTGACAGTAATGTTTGGAAAAACACCGCAGAAAGGCTTATTCTATATAGCTTTTCCGGCGGTGCTTTTTCGTTTTGTGATAAATTCATAGTCTGTTTCAATCCGGACCTGTTCTTTTGCCCAAGCCATAACGTCATCTCTTGTAGGATCGTGTTCAACCAGCAATTCTTTTAAGGTGCCAAGTTTTCGAATAGTCCTGGAAGTAGATTTTCCATTGGCATCAATGTAGGATTGCTTTTTATTTAGATATAGTTTATATTGTTATATAAAGAGTTATATCATTCATGTTATTAGGAACAGGGAGAAAGAAAATGTTAAATAGTAGTGCCGCAGTGCCGCTGTATGTCCAATTAAAAGAAAAAATTGAACAAAAAATAAGTGATGGTGAATATAAACCAGGAGAAAAGCTGCAAACGGAAGGTGAAATGGCAAAATCGTTTGGAGTCAGTATTATTACAGTTCGAAAAGCAGTCAGCGAATTGGTGGAAAAAGGACTTGTAGAAAAAAAACAGGGAAAAGGAACATTTGTCTGCCAGCGCAAAGTAACTAAGGATATGAAAAAATTGCAGAGTTTTTCGGAAATGTGTGCTCATATGGGAATGAAGGCCGGAGGACGTATGCTTGAAAACAGGCTGGAACCGGCGAGTGAAAAGATAGCCCGGCTTCTGAATGTGGAAAAAGGCAGCCAGGTTATCTATATATCCAGAGTCCGCTATGCGGATGGTATGCCGATGGCGATTGAGCGTAACTATTTTCCACTTAAATATGCATTTCTTCTGGAAGAACGATTTGATGACAATTCATTGTTTACATTTTTGAAGGAACACTCTCATACAGCAGTGGCAATTTCAGAAAAATGGATTGAACTTTGCAAGGCGACAGCAGCGGAAGCAGAGCTTTTGCAGATGGCGAAAGGAACTTCGATGCTTTTTATCAAAAGTGTGGCATATACGGCTGAGAAGGAACCCATTTATGTAGGGCATCAGGTGTTTAATGGAGAAAAATGCTCATTTTATGTCTGTGAATCTACAATAGGAATCGAGTAAATTAATTGAAAAGAAAAGGCTGATTCAGGTTAGGAAGCAAGAAAAATTTGCGCTAACAGGAGTCAGCCTTTTCTTTTTATCAGGAACATGGAAACGGAGATGATAGAAATTCCATTACCGGGCACGTATGCGTGAACAGTACCTAGAAAAAAGTGATGTAAAAAAATGCAGAAATCACTTGACAAAATACATACATAAGTATAATATGATATCATAACATTATATAATGATATATAATCAATCCAAAGGAGATGAAAAAATGCGGGTCATTGGAATTGGGGACAATGTGTGCGACAAATATGAACATCTCAGGCTTATGTTTCCGGGAGGTCAGGCTGCAAACTTTGCGGTTTATGCAGGGATGCTGGGGGCAGAGTCAGCTTATATGGGAGTGTTCGGACGGGATGAGGTTGCAGAACATGTGATAGCAACACTCGATGAGCTGCAGGTAGAACACAGTCGGTGCCGTCAGTATGAAGGAGAAAATGGTTATGCGAGGGTTACACTGGTGGACGGAGACCGTGTCTTTCTCGGAAGCAACAAAGGCGGTGTATTAAAAGAAAATCCGTTAAATCTGGATGTGGAAGATCTGGAGTATATTAAAACATTTGATCATGTGCACACGACCAATAATAGCTATTTTGATGAACAGCTTCCTAAATTGGCAGAACAGGGAATCTCTGTATCGTATGATTTTTCGGGTCAGTGGATCGATGAAGAACGAGTAAAAAAGGTTGCTCCGTATATTACGTATGCGTTTCTTTCATGTGGTTCCGTTTCGAGAGAGGATGCGGAAGAAATTTGTAAGAAAATGTTTCGTGCTGGATGCCCAATGGTAATTGCAACAAGAGGAAGCTATGGAGCAGTTCTATTTGATGGAACGCAGTTTTATGAGCAGCCGCCGCATCTGGTTGAAGCAGTAGATACGCTGGGAGCAGGGGATTCATTTGCAACGGCATTTCTGCTTTCGTTTCTGGAGAGCCGGAAAAAGTATGGCATACAGATGAAAGAAAGCATTTATGAAAAAGAGATAAGGAAAGCACTGGAAGCAGGGGCAGAGTTTTCTTCGAAAACCTGTATGGTTCAGGGGGCTTTTGGACATGGAAAGTCATTTTGACAAATAATTGATACAAAAAAAGAAAAGGAGATCAGAAAGATGGAAAAATCAGTAAAAGAAATTGTAGCAGAGATCAAAGAAAAGATGGACAAACTGGGTGGATTAAAGCATGTGTATTTTGTAGCTTGCGGCGGATCTAAGGCAGCTATTTTCCCAGGGCTGTACCTTCTTCAGAGTGAGGCAAAAACTTTTAGCGCTACTACATATACAAGCAATGAGTTTGTTCATGCAACCCCAAAAGAACTGGATGAGCGATGCGTCGCAGTTATTTGTTCATTAAAGGCAACGCCTGAGACCGTGGAGGCAGTAAAAACAGCCAATGCTGCAGGTGCAGTGACAATCGCTATGACAGGAAATATGCAGACAGGTATGGCAAAAGTTGGACAGTATATTGTGACATATTCAAATGGAGATGATCAGGTATATAGTGATTCTAACCAGGCGAACTCCCTTCGGATTGGTTTTGAGCTGTTAAAACAGTTTGAAAACTGGGAGAATTATGACAAGGCGATGGAAGCATACCGTTACATTGATGAAATTATAGAAGAAGGCAAGAAAAATGTTTTGGCGGATGCAAAAGCCTGGGCAGAAAAATATAAAGATGAACCTGTATTTTACGTGCTGGCATCTGGCTCAAACTATGGAGTTGCATATTCCATGTGCTGCTGTCATTTCATGGAGATGCAGTGGAAGCATGCTGTGTGCCTGCACACGGGTGAGTACTTCCATGGTCCATTTGAAACAACGGATAAGAAGCTTCCGATGATCCTTCTGATGAGTGAGGGAAGAACCCGCGCATTGGATGAACGCTGCTTAAAATTCCTGCGTACTTATGCGGAAAATTATATTGTAATTGATTTTGAAAAATTAAATGGCGGTAAAATCGATAAGAGCGTCGTAGAATTCTTTAATCCGGTTGTTATGATTCCGATTGAGAGATACTATGTTTCCCAGATGGCGGAAGTGCGTGGCCATTCTATGGATGAAAGACGTTATATGTGGAAAGTGGAATACTAAAGATCCTCCAATTAAATATTTTCTTAGACAGACAGCGAGGCCTGACCGTATGGAGCAGACCTCGCTGTTTTGTCTATACGGGCAAGTTAATTTAGAGTGAGTATAGTGTAAGTAAAAAATCAGAACGTTTGGCATCAAAGAATTGCTGAAAAAGATAACAGACAAGTGAAAAAAATTGTGAAAATTGATATGGATGTGTGTGGTGAAAAAGAAAACGTAATAAAAATATGATAGGAAGAGAGGCTGACCCCCTAAAAAAAAATATGTAAAATGACAAATTAGCATTGACAACATAATGATATATGATGTATTATAATGACATGATATGAAATGATTCGCTTGAAACCTGCAGGAACGAGAAGAATTTGAAAAGAAGGTAGGAGGAAATGTCATGAAAGCAGATGTGTTTGAGTATGAAGGGGAAGGTATTCAGTGTGTATATGACAATAAAAAATGGGTCGTATGTATTAAAAACTGGAAGCCTAATAATGATATTGAGAAGATTCAGTATCTGGAAGTGCATCACGCAACCGATGAGCAGTTTATTCTGGTTCAGGGAAAAGCAGTTCTTTTGACAGCGTCCCGCGAGAATGATGCATTTAAGATTGATGTAATTCCGATGGAGCCAAATAAAGTTTACAATGTTTTGCAGGGAACATGGTTTAATACGATCACACAGAAGGATACAAAGCTGATATATGTGCAGGATGCGGGGACGACAACAGAAAACAGCGAATACTGTGATATGACAGAAGTGGAATTGAGTATGGTTAGGGAAAAAGCAAAAAAAGCATTGCAGTAGCATCATAAAAAAGAAATGAGGAGGACAAAAGATGGAGTTTAATGCGTATTCCATGTTGGTGGATTTCATGTGGGCAGGTATTTTCCTGTTTGTGGCGAAAATGCTGAGGGAAAAAATCAAGATTCTGCAGAGCCTGTTTGTTCCGGTCAGTCTGCTGGCTGGATTTATCGGGCTTGCGTTAGGACAGAATGGTTTTGGAATTATCAGTTTTTCTTCACAGTTTGGTTCTTATGCAGGTCTGCTGATTATCGCAGTATTTGTATCAATTGGGCTGAGAGGCTTTAATTTTTCAGCTGGTGGCTGGAAAACAAATTTCGATCGGATTGGCAGCTACTACTGCTTCCGCAATATTGGCTGGGCATTTCAGTATGCAATGCCGATTATTTTTGCAATGGTAGTCCTGAAAATGTTTGCTCCTGATTTAAATCCGGCATTTGGAATGTTGATTCCTGCAGGCTTTCAGGGAGGTCATGGTACAGCAGCAGCACTTGGCGCGACACTCGGCACACTTGGATGGGAAGATGCAACAGATCTGGCGATGACAAGTGCAACCGTAGGTATTTTAACCGGTATTTTTGGTGGAATTATTTTGATCAAAATTGGAACAAAAAGAAACTATACCAAGTTTGTAAAAGATTTCAGCCAGCTTCCTAACGATATGCGCACGGGACTCATTGAAGAAGGAAAACGCCCGGTATTAGGCGAAGAGACTGTTTCACCGATGGCAATTGATCCGCTGGCATGGCATCTTCTTCTGATTCTGATTCCAACCGGTATTGGATATCTTTTAACAAATGTAATTCAGGGAGCAACCGGACTTGGCGTTCCGAGTTTCTCTGTCGGCTTCCTGGTAGCGATTGTATTTCATTTTGTATTAAAAGGAATAAAAGCCGATAAATATGTAGATAACCGCATCATTTCCCGTATGGGAAGCTGTGCAACTGATTTCCTTGTATTTTTCGGTGTGGCATCAATTAAGATTCCGGTTGTTATTGAGTACGCAGTTCCGTTTGGTCTGCTGATGTTATTTGGAATTGTCTGGGTTGTATTCCACTTTACAGTGATTGCGCCGAGACTCTTAAAACAGGAGTGGTTTGAGAGAGGTATCTATGTATATGGTTACTCGACCGGTGTAACAGCAATCGGCATGGCACTTTTAAGAATTGTAGATCCGGAGAATAAGAGCTGTACACTGGATGATGCAGCAATTGTAACACCGATTGAGTCAATTATTGAAATTTTTGCATTAGCGGCAGTTCCGGTTGCCTGTGTTCAGGGAAACTGGATTGCAGCTGTAACACCAATTTTGATTTACCTGGCAGCGCTTTGCATTGTCCCGGTTGTCTTCAAATGGTGGCATAAACATCCAGGTAAAGCATGGGATGAAAGTAAGCTTTAGGGAAAGAAAAAAGATATAAATGTAATCTGTAAATAAGCGGGCACTGTGAAATCTGATAGAGTGAAGGTTTTTGCAGTGCCTTTGTGTGTAGAGAGGAGGAACAACTGGATGATAAAGATAAGGCGGGAACAGATTGCAGGAATGAATATGCACTATAAATACAGAACTTTGGATTATTTCTTTAAAACGCAGCAGGCTCTCGGAATAAAAAATATAGAGTTTTGGTGTGCAAGACCGCATTTCCTGCTAGATGATTATGGGTTTGAGGATGCGGCTGAATTAAAAAAGAATGCAGCAGATTATGGATTGACAATCGGAGCTTTTTCACCGGAGTGTACGATTTATAATTATGCACTTTGCTGTCATGACGAGACGGCAAGAAAGCATTCAATCGGATATTTTGAAAATGGAATCCGTGCAGCGGCAGAAGCTGGTGCGAAAGTGATGGTACTCAATTGCTGCGGCGGTGCAAGAAATGAAGATCCGAGGCGTATTTTTGAACGTGCGGTTCAAACCTTGCGTCGGCTTTCAAAAACTGCTGCGGAAGAGGGGGTTATTCTTGCAGTGGAAACAGTACGTCCAGAAGACGCAACGGTTATTAATATGCTTCCAGAACTAAAAAAACTTTTGGAGTCGGTTAATGAGCCGCAGATACAGGCTGCCCTGAATTTGACGAGTGCTGGAGTGGCAGGAGAGTCGATGAAAGACTGGTTTGAAGCATTTGGAGACAAAATATACCATATCCGTTTTTTGGATGGACGTCCGCAGGGATGCCTTGCATGGGGAGATGGTTTGAGACCGTTAGAGGATCAATTGATTTGTCTGGATCAGTACAAATATAAAGGATTGCTAAGCCTGGCACTGAATGATGCACGCTACCTGGAGGATCCGGCTGCAGCCGATCGGCAGAATATGCGTGAATTGAAACCGTTTATAATGGATTAATGGAGTAATTGTATGAGGAGGAAGCGAAAATGAAAATAGTTGATTTTGATAAACTTTCGGTATTGAATCTTCATTATTGCCAATATACGTTGGATTATTTCCTGGATTGTATGCAGGAACTGGGAATCAAAAATGTAGAATTGCTGGGAGGACATCAAGGACTTTGGCTGGATCCAAATGAATATCAGGATCCGGAGCCGGTTCGTAAAAAATTACAGGAACACGGTTTGAAGTGTCCGGTATTTACACCACAGAATTGCCGGTTTGGTTATCAATTTGGTGTAAAAGAACCAGAACTGAGAGAAAAAACATTTGGATTTTTTGCAAATGCGATACGTCTGGGGGCTGCGCTGGGGGCAGAGAAGATGGAAGCAAATTCCGGATGGGGTTACTGGGATGAAGCGGAGGAGGATGGATTGAAACGGGCAGCTGAGATGCATCAGAGACTTTGTGAGGTCGCAGAGGAAAATGGCGTGACAATTGTGGCAGAGTCTTTACGGCCACAGGAATCAAGAATTGGGTATAGTTTGCAGCAAATGAAACAATTATTTGATTTAGTCGATCATCCGCGCTTTAAAGTTATGATTGATTTGACAGCAATGTCGGTTTCTGGTGAAACGATTCAGCAGTGGTTTGATGTTTTTGGAAAGGAAAACATTGTACATGCACATTTTCAGGATTGCGATCCCTATGGGCATTACATCTGGGGTGAAGGGAAGAGAAACCTAAGAAAGGATTTAGAGGACATGGTAAAAAATGGATATGAGGGATATTTTACGCAGGAACTGACAGCACCAGCGTATTACCTGGATCCATTTCGTTATGACAAAAGAAATGTGCAGAATTTGAGAATGTACATGGAATAGAGGAGAGAAAGAATATGTGGACAGATGAATTATTTCATGTAAAAAAGCCGATCATTGCACTGCTGCATTTGCGGGCGCTTCCGGGGGATCCTCTGTATGAAAAAGATGCAACTATGGGAGAGGTAATTGAAAATGCAGCCAGAGAGCTTCAGGCGCTCCAGGAGGGAGGAGTAGATGGAATTTTGATTGCCAATGAATTCAGCCTTCCGTATGAAAAAAAGGTTTCCTACGTAACTGTGGCAGCGATGGGACGGATTGTGGGAGAATTAAAAAAAGAGATAAAAGTTCCATTTGGTGTCAATATTGTTTCTAATCCATTGGCGACGATCGATTTGGCAGCGGCAGTCGAGGCAGATTTTGTAAGAAGTACATTTACGGGTGCCTATATAGGTGAAAATGGAATTACAGATACGAATATTCCAGAAGTCTTGCGTAGAAAAAAAGCACTTGGACTAGATAAAATGAAATTGCTATATAAGGTAAATCCAGAGTCGGATGTATATCTAGCAGAGAGAAGTCTGGAAAAAATAACAAAATCCATGATTTTTCATTGCTTTCCAGATGGTCTGTGTGTTTCTGGAAGTAGTGCTGGTCAGGAAACGGATTCAAGTTTGGTACGCAGGGTCAAGGCAGTTTCTGGATTTGTTCCTGTTTTCTGTAATACAGGGTGTACGAAGGAAAATGTGGTTGAAAAACTTAGTGAATGTGATGGCGCCTGTGTAGGGACTGCTTTTAAGAAAGATGGTAAATTTGAGAACTTTGTTGAAAAACAGAGAGTCATGGAGTTTATGGATGTAGTTAAGGCGTATCGCTGTACAATGAAAGAAGGCGTATAGACGTTGCATTATTTTTTAGGAATTGACGTTGGTACATATTCAAGTAAAGGAGTTCTAACAGATGAGTCTGGAAAGGTGGTAAGTCGGGCAGTTACTCATCACGGAATGGAAAATCCAGAACCTGGTTATTATGAGCAGGACGCGGATAAGGTATGGTGGAATGATTTTTGCATTTTGTCAAAAATTCTCTTACAGCAGAGTGGTGTAGAACCAGAAAAAATTGCTTGTGTAGGGGGAAGCACATTGGGAGCAGATTGCCTTCCAGTTGATAAGGACGGGCATCCTTTACGAAAAGCAATTTTATATGGTATTGATGCACGTTGCGTGGAAGAAATGGAGTATCTCTCACGGTATTATGGCACAGAAAAAGTAAAAAAACTATTTGGACGTCCAATTTGCAGTGGAGATGTGTCTGCTAAAATTTTATGGATAAAAAATCATGAACCAGAGGTATATAGACGCACACACAAGTTTTTGACAGGTTCTTCTTATCTAACATTTAAACTAACTGGAAAATATGTAATAGATACATTTTTGGGGATGGCTTCATTTCGTCCGCTGTATTATCCGGATGGGAGTATCCATAAAGAAATGTGTAAACCGATTTGTATGCCGGAGCAGTTGGCAGAAGGAATGCCGGTTACCCATATTTGTGGAACGGTAACAAAGCAGGCAGCTAAGGAGACAGGACTCAAAGAAGGAACGCCAGTTATTACTGGAACTGGAGATTCAGCAGCTGAGGCAATCAGTGTAGGAGTACTTGCACCAGGCGATCTGATGGTACAGTTTGGATCGTCCTTATTTTTCTATTGTTGTGCAGATCGGCTGATTCAGGATGAGCGGGTGCGCGGAAATCCATTTTTAATTCCAGAAACTTATAGTGTAGCAGCAGGAACTAATAATGGAGGCACACTTCAAAAATGGTATTTGGAACAGTTATTTTCTGAATGCTTGGAAAAGGAAAAAACAGCAGGATTGAATGCATATGAAGAAATGATGAAAGGAATTTCTGAGATTGCACCCGGATCGGATGGTTTGATAACTTTACCCTACTTTGCGGGAGAAAGGACACCGCTGAATGATCCAGACGCAAGAGGAATGATTGTGGGACTTTCATTGAGCCATACAAAAAGACATTTGTATCGCTCGGCACTGGAAGGAATTGGGTATTCAGTTGCACAGCATATTGACATATTCCGTGAAAATGGTTTGCCTGTAAACCGGATTGCAGCGGCGGGGGGAGGAACGAAAAACGCAGTTTGGATGCAGATGGTGGCGGATATAGCAGGGGTATCGTTGGAAACACCAAAGGAAGACATAGGGGCAGCTTATGGAGATGCACTGATGGCAGCGATTGGAGTCGGATTCTACCAAGGTTTTTCAGATTTGCGCCAAGTAATCCAAAAGAAATGTATTTATAAGCCGGATTTAGAGAGGCATGAGTTATACAAGCCATTTAGAAAGCTATTTGATGAATTATATAGGTGTAATCAGGAAATATTACATAGTTTATCTAAGCATAACAAGTAAATAAAAGATATGAAAAGGCTTTTTGACTGTAATCATTGATATTACAATTGAAAAGCTTTTTCATTATATAGGTTCCCGATAATGTGTAAAAATGAAATTCAATCAACCGGGCAGAATGCATGTTCGAAATTCCGCACTTTCCTTGCAATGAAAACTGTGCTATGGTATACTGAAAAGAAGATTTGGAGGCATTTTGAAGCGTTCTTTTTTTTGTTTGAACCAGATCTTGAACCAGTGAGAAAAGAAAGGAATTTACCGTGATTTCGTATGTAAAAGGCATCCTGGCGGAGAAAGCAAAGGACCGTATCGTGGTCGAGTCCGGCATGATGGGGATCGGGATTTTTGTCCCGATGTCGGTGCTGGAAGTTTTACCGCCGCTCGGGGAAGAGGTAAAGATATATACGCACCTGCAGGTGCGGGAGGATGATATGAGCCTGTACGGCTTTTTAAGCCGTTCGGATCTGGAGATGTTCCGCCAGCTTCTGGGGGTCAACGGCATTGGTCCGAAGGGGGCACTTGGCATCTTGTCGGCGCTGCGTCCGGAGGATCTGCGTCTTGCGGTTATGACTGGGGATGCGAAGGCGATCTCCCGTGCACCGGGCGTTGGGGCAAAGACGGCACAGCGGATCATTCTCGATTTGAAGGATAAAGTACAGGCAGAGGATCTGCTGACACCGCTGTTAGATGGCAGTGCGGCGGTTTCGCCGGCTGCGGGAAACGGGCTTTCAGGCAATGCGGCGAAGGAAGCCGTGGAGGCGCTGGTGGCGCTGGGATATACGAATGCCGAGGCGGTGAAGGCGGTCAAGAGCGCCAATGTGACGGAAGAGATGGATTCCGAGGCGGTATTGAAGGCATCGCTGAAATATCTGGCGTTTTTGTAAAACAACCTATGTGTCGGACATTCGAAATTGCAGGATCATAAAAAATAGTGGTGCTTGTGCGTCAGATGAAAATTTGGAATGTGTGGCAGATATGAGAAAATGGAACTGTCATGGCTTAATTGAATGAGAGAGAAAAACAGGAAAGACAGGAAACAAGTATGAGCAGAAGGACGATTACAACCGAGGTGACGGAGGAGGATAAGCGGATTGAGGGAAGTCTCCGCCCGCAGACCTTAGACGAATATATCGGTCAGGAGCGGATCAAATCGACGTTAAAGGTATTTATCCATGCGGCGAAATCCCGCGGCGAGGCGCTTGACCATGTTCTTTTCTATGGACCGCCGGGATTGGGAAAGACGACACTTAGCGGCATTATCGCCAATGAGATGGGAACCCGTATGAAGGTTACTTCCGGTCCGGCAATCGAGAAACCAGGGGAGATTGCGGCGATTCTCAACGGGCTCCAGGAGGGAGACGTCCTCTTTGTGGATGAGATTCACCGCTTAAACCGCCAGGTGGAAGAGGTGCTTTATCCGGCGATGGAGGACTATGCGATCGATATCATGTTGGGAAAAGATTCGACGGCGCGCTCGATTCGTCTGGATCTGCCGAAATTTACGCTGGTAGGCGCGACGACACGCGCGGGGCTTCTGACGGCGCCGCTGCGCGACCGCTTCGGCATCGTGCAGAAGATGGATTTTTATACGCCTGAAGAGCTGCAGACGATTGTCCTGCGGACGGCGGGAGTTCTGAATGTGGAGATTGATAAGACGGGCGCCTATGAGATTGCGAGACGTTCGAGAGGAACGCCGCGTCTGGCAAACCGCCTGTTAAAACGTGTGAGGGACTTTGCACAGGTCAAGTACAACGGCGTGATTACGAAAGAAGTCGCGGATTTTGCACTGGATATCCTTGATGTGGACAAGCTGGGACTTGACAACAACGACCGTGCGATCTTACATATGATTATCGACAAGTTTTCCGGCGGTCCGGTCGGACTGGAGACGCTGGCGGCAGCGCTGGGCGAGGATGCTGGGACACTGGAAGATGTGTATGAACCGTATCTTCTGATGAACGGTCTGCTCAACCGGACTCCGCGTGGGCGGATGGCGACCGAAGCAGCGTATCGGCATCTCGGGTATACCTGGAATCAAGCAAAAAACGGTATTTCTGAGATTTGATATTTGATTGATTTGAAGGTGGTATTTCTGTGTGGGTGACGTGACAACGTCGAACCATATTTATTATAGATAGAAAGAAGAGAATGCGATGGCAAAACAGTATATAGATGTATTAATTGATGGAAAAGTGTATAGCCTGGGCGGCAGTGAGACGGAAGGATATGTACAGCAGATTGCCACGTATCTGAATGGGAAGATTTTCCAGCTCAAGGCGCAGCCGGGATTTTTGAAAATGCCGGAAGACTATCAGAGTATTATGACTTATCTGAATCTGGCGGATGATTATTTTAAAGAAAAAGAGAGTGCGAAGGCACTTGCATCCGACAAAGAGAGCATGGAAAAAGAGACATACCGTCTGAAACATGAGATGGTCAGCACCCAGATGAAACTCGAGAGTCTCCGCAATGAGCGCACCGTCAGCGAGGAAGAACTGGAGACAGCAAAGAAGGCGGCAAAAGAGGCAGCTGAGCAGGCGGAAGCTGCTAAAAATGAGGTACAGGCACAGATCGAGCGTGTGAAAAAAGAAGCGCAGGAGCAGATCGAGGCTGTGAAGAAAACAGCACAGGAACAGGTTGAGTCTGCAAGAAAAGAAGCGCAGGGGCAGATCGAGGCTGTGAAGAAAACAGCACAGGAACAGGTTGAGTCTGCAAGAAAAGAAGCGCAGGAGCAGATTGAACGTGCGAAGAGAGAGGTACAGGATCGCGTGGAATCCGCGGAAAAAGCAGCACAGGATCGCGCTGCCAGGGCGGAGCAGACAGCCCGGGAGCAGGCAGAAGCTGCAAAGAAAGAGGCATTGGAACAGATTGCGGATGCAAAGAAGGAAGCAAACGATTTCCGTGGAGAAGCAGAGGTTTGGAAACAGGAGGCAGAAGATCAGCGTCTGGCGGTCGAGTCATCCCAGAGTGAAATCGCTTCTTTGCAGGACAAGCTGGAGATTTTCAAACAACAGCTTGAAGAAGCAAGACAGGCGGCGACAGCTGTGCAGACGGAAAAATCGCAGCTGGAAGCACGTCTGATGCAGACGGAACAGGAAAAACAAAGTGTAAAAGAGCAGCTGAGCCAGCTGGAGCAGGAAAAACAGACGATAAAGAAAGATCTGGAAGAGAGCCTCCAGGAGGCAGGGGCAGCACGTGAGGAACTGGCAGCTGTCCGTCAGGCACAGGTGGAGGCATATATGAAGCGGAAGCCATTTCCCAAGAGACAGGGAACGGTGGAACTGAAAGATGCAATTCTGCGGTTATAATGGGTGAAATGATATGAAAAAAAAGGTGGAAATTCTGGCACCGGCGGGTTCCTTCGATAGCATGAAAGCGGCGGTTGCTGCGGGGGCGGACGCAGTCTATATGGGCGGCAGCCGTTTCGGAGCCAGGGCATATGCGGAAAATCCGGATGAAACGGGGATGCTGGAAGCGATCAACTACGTGCATCTGCATGGGCGCCAGCTTTATATGACGGTCAATACGCTGGTAAAGGAAGACGAGATGGATGACTTATACGACTATCTGCTTCCGTATTACCAGGCGGGACTGGATGCCGTGATCGTGCAGGACATGGGGGTATTTTCTTATATCCGGGAGCATTTTCCGGATTTGCCGGTTCATGCGAGCACACAGATGACGATTACCGGACCGGAGGGCGCGGCGCTTATGACGAGAATGGGCGCGGTCCGCATCGTCACAGCGCGTGAACTTTCATTGGAAGAGATACGCCGCATTTATCAGGAGACGGGCGTGGAGATAGAGAGCTTTGTTCACGGGGCTCTCTGTTACTGTTATTCGGGACAATGCCTGTTCAGCAGCCTGATCGGCGGCAGAAGCGGCAACCGGGGACGATGCGCTCAGACCTGCCGGCTTCCGTTTGATGTCCTTCGGCGGCTGGATGAGAACAACCCGAATGAAAACAAAAACAAAAAGAAAGAAAATGGCGTGTTAAATCCGGGTGATTCCAAGTATGTGCTCAGTCTCAAGGATCTTTGTACGCTGGATATTTTGCCGGATATTCTGGAAGCAGGCGTTTATTCCTTGAAAATCGAGGGGCGCATGAAGAGTCCGCGCTATACGGCAGGCGTGGTGCGCCTGTACCGGAAATATGTAGATTTATATTTAAAGAATGGCAGAAAAGGTTACCGGGTTGACCCGAAAGACCGGAAGGAGCTGCTGGATCTGTTTGACCGCGGCGGTCAGACGTTAGGCTATTATACCGAGCACAATGGACGCGATATGGTGGTCTGCCATGAGAAACCGGCATTCCGCCAGGAAAACCGGGAACTTTACCAGTATCTGGACAAAACGTATGTGGAAGCAGAGGTGAAAGAACCGGTTCAGGGGTTTGCGCGTGTCTGTGAAGGCGAACCGCTGCAGCTGACGCTTCAATACGAAGATCCGCTGACGGGAGAAAGCCGGATGGCAGGCGGAATCGGAGCAGTTGTCCAGACGGCAGTGAAACAGCCGATGAGCAAGGAACGGATTGAGAAACAGCTCGGAAAAACGGGAAATACGCCGTATTATTTTGAAAATCTGGAAGTGGAGACAGGCGGCAGCTCCTTTGTGCCGGTGCAGGAGTTAAATGAACTCCGCCGCTCTGCGTTTGAGCAGCTGACCGAGGAGATACTGCGTCCATACCGCCGGGAGATACCGGAAAATAGGGCGTGCGGGACAGGAAAAGGATGGCAAAATCCGGAAGAAAAGAATCTGGAAGAAAATAACCAGACAGGTTCGGAATCAGAAAAAACCAGCCCGGCTCAGGACGTTGAACTCACAGCAGATTTACCTGTACAGAGCCAGAAAACGCTGTTTGAGAATAAAAAAGGGAATAAAACAGCTCTGTACCACATCCACGTTTCGGTCGAACACCCGGCACAGTTAAAAGTGGCGTTATCCGTACCGGAAGTCGGCGCCATCTATCTGGATAGCGCTGAATTTGGCGCCGAACAGTGGGACGAATGGGTATCACGCTGCCATGAGGCAGACAAGCAGTGTCTTTTGGTAATGCCGCATATTTTCCGCGATCGGGCAAAGGAATATTTTGAAACACATCGTTCCAGGCTGGAATCGGCGGGATTTGACGGTCTTGTCATCCGGGCATGGGAAGAGCTGGAACTGGTGCGCGAGTGGAAGATTTCCATCCCGCTTGTGATGGATTATGGTATTTATACGATGAATCACCGGGCGGAGGATTTTGTGCGGGAGATGGCGCCGGAGCTTTCGATGCGTTTTACCCTTCCGGTCGAGCTCAACAGCCGGGAGTTGGAGGCGCGCGACAGCCGGGAACGGGAACTTCTCGTATATGGTTCGATCCCGGTCATGGTAACCGCCCAGTGCATCCGGAAAACAGTGGAAGGATGCAGTAAATGTCCGGAATATCTGTATCTGCGGGATCGCAAAAAGAAGATATTTCCGGTAAGGAACCAATGCCGTTTCTGCTGCAATACGATCTACAATTCCAGCCCCCTGTCGCTTTTGAAGGATAAAAAGCAGATAGACCGCCTGCAGCCGGAGGTGCTGCGTCTGGCATTTACGTCGGAGAGTGCGGCACAGACCGGGGAAGTGCTGGATGCCTACGTGAAGACCTTCCTCCATCAGGAACCGGTGGAGCTGGAGGGCGAATTTACAAGAGGTCATTTTAAGAGGGGCGTAGAGTAGCGTGTGTACCGGGAATCTTCCGGGTACACATGAAAAGGAGGATTACCATGATAAATCTTGTGACAACGATGTCCAGGTATCTGATGATATTGCTGATACTGATTTATACATATTATAATTTCCGCTTTTTTTCACTGCCGGATGACGAGTCGAAACTCCGGCTCTGCCGTCTGCAGAATGTACCGCTGTTTTTGATATTTCTTCTGTCGGGTACGATCATTTATCTACAAACCGAGGATGAGGCAGTTGTGCTGTTTTTCGGCGCGCAGCTAGTCTTTTTTGTCCTGTACCAGCTCTTATACCGGCTGTTTTACCGGAATGCGTCGAGACTGTTGCTGAACAACACGTGTATGCTTCTATGCACCAGTTTTATCATGCTGACGCGCATCTCGATGGACAAGGCGGTCCGCCAGTTTATCATCATGGCAGTTGCGGCGGTTATCACAATGATTATACCATATGTGATAGATAGAACCTGGCAGCTCGCTAAGATACCGTGGGTGTACGGCCTGATAGGTCTGGCGCTGCTGCTGGTTGTCTGTGTGATCGGCAATACCAGCTTCGGCGCGCAGCTTTCGATCAGTATCGGCGGGTTTTCGTTCCAGCCGTCCGAGTTTGTTAAGATCAGCTTTGTATTCTTCGTGGCGACGATGTTTTACCGCTCAACGGAGTTTAAAAATGTGGCGATCACGACCGGCGTGGCGGCGGCGCACGTGTTGATTCTGGTGTTATCCAAGGATCTGGGAAGTGCACTGATTTTTTTCCTCGCCTATGTCCTGATGCTGTTTATTGCAACCTCCAACTGGCTGTATCTGGCAGGCGGCCTTGGAAGCGGCTGTGCGGCTGCGATGCTGGCGTATAAGCTGTTTTCGCATGTGCGTGTCCGCGTGGAAGCATGGCAGGATCCGTGGAGTGACATCGCAGGAAAAGGATATCAGGTTACGCAGGCGCTCTTTGCGATCGGCACAGGCGGCTGGTTTGGCATGGGACTTTACCAGGGGATGCCGAAGAAGATACCGGTTGTCGAGAAGGACTTCATTTTTGCGGCGATCTCGGAGGAGCTGGGCGGCATCTATGCGCTCTGTATTCTCCTGATCTGTCTGGGCTGCTTCATGCAGTTCATGCTGATTGCGACCCGGATGCAGGCATTATTTTACAAGCTGATCGCGTTTGGTCTGGGAATTGAGTATGTGGTGCAGGTGTTCCTGACGATCGGCGGCGTGACCAAGTTTATCCCGTCCACCGGTGTGACGCTGCCGCTTGTCAGCTACGGAGGCAGTTCAATTCTCAGCACATTTATCCTGTTTGGCGTGATACAGGGACTATATGTCCTGAAACGGAATGAGGAAGAAGAGGAGGAGCAGCAGTTTGATGAGGCAGAAGGATGAAATGGAAAGAACTGAAAATGCGAGAGCGCGTTCAAACCGTCATATTCTGTGGCTGACCTATGGGATTGCGGCGCTCTTTATCGCGATGGCCGTTTATTTTGGCTGGTTTATCCAGTTTAAGAGTGAAAATGTGATCGGCAGCTCTTATAATGCGAGACTCGATCTCCTCTCAGACCGGGTAACCCGCGGCTCGATTATGAGCAATGATAAAACGGTGCTGGCGCAGACGAACGTTGCAAGTGACGGAAGCGAGAAACGCTATTATCCGTATGATTATCTGTTTGTCCATTCGGTCGGATATTCCGGCAAAAATGGAAAAACAGGTCTGGAGTCGCTGGCGAATTTCTACCTGCTTTCCTCCCATGTGAATCTGATTGAGAAAACGATCAATGAATTTCAGGGGCAGAAAAATCTGGGAGACAATGTGATTACGACGCTCGATGTGGATCTGCAGCAGACGGCATCCGACGCGATCGGAAAACACCGGGGCGCGGTGATCGTCATGGAACCGGATACGGGAAAGATTTTAACGATGGTTTCCCAGCCGAATTTCAATGCGAATCTCGTCGATGAGCGCTGGGCAGAGTTGATATCGCCGGACAATACGAAGGCGCAGTTAGTCAACCGCGCGACGCAGGGCTTATATCCGCCGGGATCGACGTTCAAGATGCTGACGGTGCTGGAATATATGAAAGAGAACCCGAATACCTGGCAGGACTATGTGTATAATTGTAATGGCTCTTACCAGAATGGCGATTATACGATTAAATGTTACCACGGGACGGCACACGGGGCGCAGAACCTGATTCAGGCATTTGCCAATTCCTGCAACGGTGCGTTTGCGGAGATTGGAATGCAGATTAATTCAGAAAAATTCCGGGCGCTGGCAAATCAGATGCTCTTTAATTCGGAGCTTCCGTACACACTTCCGTACAACCAGAGCACGTTTTCGCTCGACGGCAGTTCGGATGACTGGGAAAAGCTTCAGACTGCGATCGGACAGGGAAAAACCCAGATTACGCCGCTGCATAACCTGATGATCGTATCGGCGATCGCCAACGGCGGCACGCTGATGAAGCCATATATGATCGATCATGTTGAAAATGTGGGTGGTCAGACGGTCAAGAAGTTCCTTCCGTCCGCCTATGGAACCCTGATGTCTGCGAATGACGCACAGTTTCTGACCCATCTCATGAGCCAGGTGGTCGAGATTGGTACGGGTTCCGCGATGCGGGGGGGATCCTATACGGTGGCCGGAAAAACCGGTTCCGCCGAGTTTGAGACAGGTAAGGAGACACATTCCTGGTTTGTCGGTTTCGCTCCGGCAGACAAGCCGAAGGTGGCGATCTGCGTGCTGGCAGAAGAGTCCGGTTCCGGCGGTGCGGTCGCTGCGCCGATCGCAAGACAGGTGTTGGATCGGTATTTTGCGAAATATGGGCAGTAGGACAAAAGAAAAGGGCAGGAAAGCGATTTGAAGCTTTTCCTGCCCTTTTTGTCTCAAATATGCATAGTCACATTTTATTTACACAGCCGTTCCAGATCCCCATAGAATCCCGGATAGGAGATGTTCACGCAGTCTGCATCCAGAATTTCGGTCTCGCCGGAAGCGCCGAGTGCGGCAACGGCGAAGGTCATGGCGATGCGGTGATCCTTCTTGCTGTCGATCACAGCACCGTGCAGCGGCTTGCCGCCGTGGATGATCATGCCATCCTCGGTCTCGGTCACATCCGCGCCCATAGCGGTTAAATTCTCTACCATGACAGCAATGCGGTTTGACTCTTTTACCTTCAGTTCCGCGGCATCGCGTATGACGGTGGTTCCCTCGGCATAGCACGCCATCGCAGCGATCACCGGAAGCTCGTCGATGAGAGTCGGGATGATCGCACCCTCGATTGCGGTTCCAGTCAGCTTACCGGAGCGGACGAGCAGGTCGGCGGTCGGTTCGCCGGAGGCGGTGTTTACATTGAGAAGTTCGACGTCCGCGTTCATCGCCTTGCAGACGCGCAGGATGCCGTCGCGGGTCGGGTTGATACCGACATTTTTAATTAAGATTTCTGAATCCGGTACGATGAGTCCGGCTGCGATAAAAAAGGCAGCGGAGGAGATATCGCCCGGAACCTGAATTTTCTGTCCATAGAGCTGTTTTGCCGGCTGTAAAATCGCGGTGGTTCCTTCTGTGTGGATGTCTGCGCCGAATGCGGACAGCATCCGTTCACTGTGATCGCGGGAGATGTACGGTTCGGTCACGCGGGTTTCTCCGTCGGCATACAGACCTGCCAGCAGAATCGAGGATTTGACCTGGGCGGAGGCAACCGGAGAATTATAATGGATGCCGTGCAGCGGTGAGCCGGTGATATGGAGCGGCGCGCAGCCATTTCCATTGACACTCTCGATCTTTGCGCCCATCTGAGAGAGAGGATCGATGATGCGCTTCATCGGACGTTTCTGGATGGAAGCGTCGCCGGTCAGTGTTGTGTCAAATTTCTGGGCCGAGAGAATGCCGGAGATCAGGCGCGTTGTGGTGCCGCTGTTGCCGCAGTCTAAAACGGAGTCTGGGGCAGTCAGCCCGTGCAGTCCACGTCCGTGGACGAGAACGGTCTCGCCCTGATTTTCGATCGAGATTCCCATTTTGGAAAAACAGGAGATCGTGGAGAGACAGTCTGCGCCCTGCAGGAAGCCGTGGATTTCGGTCAGTCCGTCCGCAAGAGCGCCGAACATGACGCTGCGGTGGGAGATGGACTTGTCTCCCGGAACGGTCAGTTCGCCCCGGAGAGAAGATGTATGGGTAAATTTCATTGAGTTCATAGTTGTACCTGCCTAAACATTAATGTTGAAAGTTAAGTTTGAAACATACATTGCAGTCTACGCGAACAGCGTGTAATTGTATTTCTTCAAACGCGCCCACGCCGCTTCCATCGAAGTCTTGTCGTAGAAGCTGATCCGCAGCGCGCCCTCGCCATGCTCACGGTTGTGGCTGATGCCGATATTTTTGATACTGATTCCTTTACCGGAGAGGATCGAGGAAATGATGGAGATAGCACCTGGCTCGTCCACCACGTCGGCGGAGAAGGTGTATTCCGGCTGTATCGATCCTTTTGGAGTTTCTGCAAACGAATTCCGGTAGTCGCGGGAGGACTCAAACAGCTGGTAGATGGCTCTAGACTGGTGGTCGGACAGTTCTTCCCGCAATGTCGTCAGGGAATCAATGTAGCGATCCAGCACCTCAGTGATATTGCCTGTGTTCGTCATGCAGATCTGTTCCCACATGACCGGAGAAGAGGAGGCAATACGGGTGATATCCTTGAAACCTCCGGCAGCCAGCCGTTTCATCATCTGATCCTCGCTGTCGCAGTCGTGTACCAGGTTGACCAGGCTGGAGGCGATGAGGTGCGGCAGATGGCTGATCGCCGCGACAATGAAATCATGACGATGGTAATCCAGCACCAGGGGCAGCGCACCGATCGCCTTTGCCACATCCACCATACGGTCAGTGTGGGAAGCTGGGGTGTGCGGTGTCGGGGTAATGATATAGTATGCATTTTCCAGCAAATGGTCGGTTGAACTCTCGTAGCCGGTCTTTTCCGAGCCAGCCATCGGGTGTCCGCCGACGAAGCAGCTTTCCATGCCAAGCGCGGCAACGGTCTCATGAATGCTGGTCTTGGTGCTTCCGACGTCAGTCACAATCGCGCCTTCCTTTAAGAACGGTCGGATCTGGCGCAGATAGGATTCATTAAATTCAACCGGTGTGCACAGGAAAATGATGTCGCACTCGCTTAAATGCTCGTCCACGCCGTCCAGAATCAGGTCAACAATGCCGTCTGCATGTGCCTGTTCCAATTTTTCGCGGGTCCGCATATAAGCCATGATCTGAATATCCGGGGCGCTGCGTTTCAAACCTCTGGCGATAGAGCCGCCGATCAGACCGAGTCCGATGAAACCGGCGGTAAGATGATTAATCGGTGTATTCATAGCAATTACGCTCTCTTTCATAAGTAGTATAGTAAAAAAATGAAACTAGAAATTATTGTAGAATAGAACAAGTCACTTGTCAACGATTTTACGCGTTGAAGTGAAAAAGAAATTTTTTTACATCTGTTTATTACTAAATTTGCGAAAATGCGATTGATTTCACCGCCTTTGAACAGGGAAATTGTTGCATTTTCAATGCTTTTCAAAATAAAACGAATAAATTTTGTATAAAGGTGTTGTTTTACTTGAAATTTTCTCTATTTTCTTGTACAATATGAACAGAGGTTAAAATACAAGAAGAAAACATCAAAATAAATAGACGGGAGGACTTAACTATGAACGTGTATGGGACAAAACAAATCCGCAATGTAGTGTTACTGGGGCACGGCGGTGCCGGCAAGACAACGGTAGCAGAGGCGCTGGCACTGGTAACAGGTACTACCAAGAGAATGGGAAAAGTTCCAGAAGGAACCACCATCAGCGATTATGATAAAGAAGAAATCAAGAGACAGTTCTCTATCTCCACCACGCTGATTCCGTTGGAGTATCAGGGAGAAGATGGACCGATCAAGATTAACCTGTTAGATACCCCTGGCTATTTTGATTTTGTGGGAGAAGTAGAGGAAGCTATCAGTGTAGCAGATGCAGCAATCATCGTTGTAAACTGCAAGGCTGGCATCGAAGTCGGAACCGAGAAAGCATGGGAACTCTGTGAAGAGTACAACCTGCCGCGCCTGTTCTTCGTTACCAACATGGATGACGATCAGGCAAGCTTCCGTGAGCTGATCTTAAAACTGGAGAAACAGTTTGGCCGTAAGATCGCGCCGTTCCAGGTGCCGATCCGTGAAAATGAAAAATTTGTCGGCTTTGTCAATGCGGTAAAGATGGAAGGCCGCCGTTTCACTCATTTAAGCGAATATGAGAAATGCGAGATTCCGGAGTACACCAAGAAGAACCTCGGCATCATCCGTGATGCGCTGATCGAGGCAGTGGCAGAGACGAGTGAAGAATATATGGAGCGCTATTTTTCTGGTGAAGAATTTACACAGGAAGAGATCGCACAGGCGCTGCGCGAGCACGTAAGTGAGGGCAACATCGTTCCGGTTATGATGGGTTCCGGCATCAATGCACAGGGCTTCGCATATTTGCTGCAGGCGATCGATAAATACTTCCCGTCACCGGACAAGTTCGAGTGTGTCGGTGTCGATGTATCGACCGCAGAGCGCTTTACCGCTAAATATAATGACGATGTATCCCTGTCGGCACGTGTTTTCAAGACTGTGGTTGACCCGTTCATCGGCAAATACTCCCTGATGAAGATTTGTACCGGCACCTTAAAACCAGATACCGTTATCTACAATGTAAACAAAGACGCTGAAGAGAAAGTTCAGAAAGTATACGTTCTCCGCGGCAAGGATGTCATCGAGGTTCCGGAATTAAAGGCGGGCGATATCGGCGCGGTTGCCAAATTAAACGTCACCCAGACCGGCGATACCATCGCAGTCCGCACGGCTCCGATCGTATACCACAAACCGAAGATCTCCACCCCGTATACCTACATGGCATACGCGGCTAAGACCAAAGGCGATGAGGACAAGATCTCCAGTGCACTGGCGAAGATGATGGACGAAGATCTGACACTCAGAAGCGTCAGCGATACCGAGAACCGTCAGACCTTACTTTACGGCATCGGCGATCAGCAGCTCGAAGTCGTTGTCAGCAAGCTGCAGGCAAGATATAAAGTAGACATTGTGCTCAGCAAACCGAAATTTGCGTTCCGCGAGACACTTCGCAAGAAAGTAGAAGCACAGGGCAAATATAAGAAACAGTCTGGTGGACATGGACAGTACGGCGATGTTAAGATGTCCTTCGAGCCGTCCGGCGATCTGGAGACACCGTATGTATTCGAAGAAAAGGTATTTGGCGGTGCCGTTCCAAAGAACTACTTCCCGGCAGTTGAGAAAGGTATTCAGGAATGCGTACAGAAGGGTCCGTTGGCTGGATATCCGGTTGTCGGTGTGAAAGCAACCCTGTTAGATGGTTCTTATCATCCGGTTGACTCCTCCGAGATGGCATTCAAGATGGCAGCGACGCTGGCATTCAAGAAAGCGTTCATGGAAGCGAATCCAGTTCTCCTTGAGCCGATCGCATCTCTGAAAGTAACCGTTCCGGATAAATTCACCGGCGACGTTATGGGCGATCTGAACCGCAGAAGAGGTCGTGTTCTCGGTATGAACTCCAACCATCACGGCAAACAGATCATCGAGGCAGATATCCCGATGTCCGAGCTGTTTGGTTATAACACCGACCTTCGTTCCATGACCGGCGGTATCGGTGAATTCTCCTATGAGTTCAGCCGCTACGAGCAGGCTCCGGGCGATGTACAGAAGAGAGAAGTGGAGGCGAGAGCGGCAGAAGCTGAATAATGGCAGATGAAGTGCTTACCGTTTCGGTCAAAAATATGATATTCTTATATAAATAAGCAGAAAACCGCCGCAGGCGGCTGAGTGGATCGATACCGATTCATCAAGGCTGTCAGCGGCGGCTTTCTCTTTCTGGAAGACCTTTCGGATCGATATGGTTATAGGCTGTGCTTGAATTGAACAAAGCGCTGCGAATGTTATCGATGGGACAAGCGAGAGGTTAAGGCAGTGAATGCGGATGCCAAATTGCTACGAATTGCGTTCTTTTGCAATTTTCAAAAAGAAGGCTATAAATTGTAAGAAAATAGAAAAGACTACCCACCTGTAAAAAGGTATAATGTTGCAAAGAGAACAACTTATACAGACAGGTGGGTGGCCTTTTTATGATAGAGAAAAATGAGAAAAGCGGGGAACTCATGGAAGTAAAAGAACAGGCAAAAACAGTTCGGAAACACCCGGAGCGGATGATCGTGCGTATCTGGCTGGTGCTGGCGCTTATTTGTCTGCTGGCGGGTCTGATCGCCCAGTATACGTTCCGGCTGAAAGAACCGCTGTTTCTGCACTACAGCCAGTCGGCCTATCTGGGCTGTGGGCTGGACGGAGTAGAAACTTCGGAGGATGGAATCGTTCCATCTGTGTCAAGTGAGGCGCTTGAAGAAGAAAGTACCGATTCCGATGTGAAAGTTGGAGTTTTAGACAAAGGTGTGAAAGACCTGAATGCGAATATGGAATTGGAGAATACAGTGTCCTTATATGCACTAGGGGAAGAAAATGTGGATGAGACAGATGAAACTTCGGATGTATGGTATACACAGGTAAATTTTGCCTATCTGACGGATGTGACGGATGAGATCTGTGTGAGAGAAATTCGTTTTTCAGAGTTGCCTGAACTTCAAATGCAGGAAATGCGGGAGACAGTCCAGTCAGCGGGACAGTATGCGCTTCATCGCCTGGATGCTACGCTTTCGATTGAAGATCCGCAGCATAACGGGATCAGTCAGTGGCGAATCCTGACGCGGGCGCAGGTGCTCTATTCAGATGGAAACACAGCGGACGTAAAAATTGGTAATCTGGTACTGATTGCAAATCCGGAGGGCGGGAGCGCCCTGGAAAATCCAAGTTCCAGCGCCAATTCAGATGGAACGGCCACACAGGTTTACACCGTTCAGAAAGATGGAACCATCGAAGTAAAAGGTTGCATTGCGTCAGCCGGGGAGATGGAAAATTTTTCGATGACCTTAAATGGAGAGCCTATCCCAGCCCAAAAAGAAGGGGAAGATCCGAAACGGCTGACAGTAAAAACGGGTGATGTGCTGACGTTCCAGAGCCATTGGATTGGCAAAGAGGAAGACCAGTCACCGCAGGTATTTCATTCAGGAGTTGCAGTGCTTTCATATATCGGCAAAGATGGCGGGGAGCAGGTTCTTTCATTTGAAAATGAATACAGGAAGAGAAGGGAGCTTCGCTTTATTGATGTGTGGAAATATCTGCTGAAAGAGGAGGCATTTAAGTGAAAACGGGAGATCATAAGATTTTAGCCGGTCTGATTCTTGCTTCGATTCATATTAATCTGTTCCATGTGATGCTGCTGCCGCCCTGCATCGGGTTTCTGATTTTATATATCGGGATTCTCCAGAAAGAGCGGCAGGCGGGATTTTTCCAGATGGATGTAAAAGAGATGAGAGTGTACCGGGCAGCAGGGGCGGCGCTTGTGCTGGTGACTGCTTTTTCTAGCTTCCTGTCCATGTTCTGGAGGCGGCCGGACGGAACCATCTGGTCGCTGATTCCGTGTATGCTGGAATATGTGGTGCTCTATGGACTGATGGAAAGCTACACCGCAGGTTCGCCCAGACATTCCTATCACTCCGAACTGTGCTGTGGATATGCTATGGTAATGGGAGCAGCACTGTGTGGGTACGCAGTCAGCCTGATTCTGCATATCGCGCTGTGGCAGCTCTTTGCGTCTATGATTATTTTGGTCTGCCGGTTTATGGTGGTTATGGTTGTTATAGGGGCGAAGAAAGAGGCATAAAAAATAAAAAGCCGTAATCAGATATACTCGCCCATGGGATTAAACTCATGAGCGAAAGTATAAGGTTACGGCTTTTCTATGTTGAAAATTCTGGTTTTCAAATAATCAAAGATAACATGGAATGTTGATGTTTCGGTTCCGATGTATCTTTCCAATTTTTATTTAAAATTCTCCTCCGCATACCGGCGCAGCTCATCACGGAAATCCGGGTGTGCGATGGCGATCATGGCATCCGCTCGTTCTTTTAAGGTAAGCCCGGTCAGTTTTGCGATACCGTATTCGGTCGCCACGTACTGAATCATGGTACGCGGTGCAGATACGGTGCTGCCGCCCGGAATGAACGGTACGATGTTGGATTTTAAGGAGCCATCTTTTTTCTTGTGGGTGGAAGCAAGGCAGATAAAGCCCTTGCCTCCCTCGGAGCGGAATGCGCCCTCCAGGAAATCCATCTGTCCGCCGATACCGGAGAGCTGTCGGGTGCCGGCAGACTCGGCATTTTCCTGTCCCATCAGATCCAGCTCGACACCACCGTTGATACTGATGACATTTTTCATCTCACCGATGCGGTACGGGGAGTGGACGTAATCGACGTCAGCCGGATGGAAGAGCTGCGGCTCATTATCCAGCCAGTCATATAATTCCTGAGAGCCCATGGCAAGGTTCCAGGTAGAATAACCGTTGTCAATTTCCTTCTTCTTGTTGGTCAGCTTGCCAGCCTTATGGAGGGCTAAAAAAGCATCGCTGATGGTGCCGGTGTGGCAGCCGAGGTCGGTTTTGTCGGACTGTGCCAGCATATTGGCAACGGTAAACGGAACGCCGCCGACGCCCAGGGAAAGGACAGCGCCGTCCGGGATCTCCTCAACGACACGTTTGGCAATCTCAATATCAATGGCGCTCGGATCGCGGTAGGTGCGGATCGGAAGCGGCTCATGCTCGCCCTCGACGATGAAATCTGCCTCTGAGAGGTGGACACGGTGGGAACCATCGACGCCCTGTAAGCGCGGGAGGCGCTCATTGATCTCGAAGATGACGGTGCGCGCATTCTCAAAGATGGTGCGCCATGCATAGTTGGAAATACCCAGTCCGCAGCAGCCGTCCGCATCTGGTCTGGAAACCGGTACAAAGGCAACATCCACGCGAATGTGGTGGCGGTACATTTCCGGCAGGGAACGCAGCATCATCGGCATAAACTTGCAGAGCCCACGGGTCTGCAGCTTGCGCTCATAATCGCCGATGTGCCAGCTGTAGTAGCTGAATGCTTTCTGATCCGGGTCGCTTTCGACAACCTCGATGCGCGGGCGGATGACTAAACCACCGCGGATCTTGACATCGGTCAGCTCATCCCTGCGTGCTGCCAGCGCACGGTCGAGAAGCTCCGGAAATCCAGCGCCAAAGCCATAATCCACCCAGTCGCCCGGTTGAACGGCCTTGACGGCGGTCTCAGCACTTACAAATTTGCCTGCGTAATTGTTAGACATAGTAAAAATCCTCCATCGGTATGAAATTCATAATTTTCTAGTTTCCATCATATCCCAGAAAGCGCTTTTTTGCAACTTCCAAAGACAATTCCAAAAGACAATTTTTAAGCTGGGTTTTAAGATAAGTTTAATACGGAAATAGTTGACAAAATAGGTGTTTATGATAAAATTAAGTGTTTATAATTAAGAGTTGGTCTTTTACACAGCAGGCAGAAGTGCCTGTATTTTTATGTAATAGGAAATTCCTTGGAATCCCCTATTACACAAAAAGGCACTAACGTGCCAATGATGTGCACTTGCGCGAAGCAGAAACATGTCGCAAGCGACCGCGCTCGGCGCGAGAATGTGACTGTAAAGAATACAACAAATATAGAAAGAGAGGAGTTACGACAAATGAAAACAAATACGGATTTATTTGAAAAAACACCCGTACCGAAGGCGGTCGCAACCATGGCGGTTCCGACCATGATTTCCATGCTGGTGGTTGTTATCTATAACATGGCGGATACATTTTTCATCGGTCAGACGAAGGATCCGCTGCAGGTGGCGGCAGTTTCGCTGGCAACGCCGGTCTTTATGATTTTTATGGCATTAGGCCATCTGTTCGGTATCGGCGGCAGCTCAGCGATATCGAGAGCACTGGGAGAACGCCATAAAGATCGGGCATGTCATATCAGTTCATTCTGCTGCTATGGATCCCTGGGGCTGGGCGTCATAGTGGCTATCCTGTCTGTACTTGTAATGGAAACCATTCTGCATCTCATCGGTGCCAGTGTAAATACGATCGGTTTTGCGAGACAGTACCTGGCGATTATTGCAATCGGCGCGCCGTTTATTATGTTTTCAACTGCATTTGCGAATATTCTGCGGGGAGAAGGCGCATCGAGAGAATCGATGGTCGGAAACCTGATAGGTACCGTAGTAAATATTATTTTGGATCCGATCATGATCCTGGTGCTTGGCTGGGGAGTGACCGGTGCAGCGCTTGCGACGATCATCGGCAATATTGCGGCCTGTCTTTACTATATTGCTTATTATCTACGGGGAAAATCGACACTGTCGATTCATTTTCGTGATTTTAAGATGGGAGATGGAATCGCTTCCGGCGTGGCAGGGATCGGTATTCCGGCTTCCTTAAATAACATCCTGATGAGCTTTGCCAATATTATCCTGAACCAGGCGCTGGTCGGCTACGGTGACACACCGGTAGCGGCGATGGGGGTTGCGATGAAATCCAATATGCTTGTTGTCCTGCTGCAGATTGGTCTCTGCGTGGGAATCCAGCCGCTGATCGGTTATAATTATGGAGCGCGCAACAAGAAACGCCTGATGTCGGTATTCAAATTTACAGGAATTGTATCAGTTATTATGGGAACGATTCTGACATTGATTATGATTGTCGCAAGAAAGACAATGATTCAGATGTTTATTAATGATGCGGAAGTTGTCCAGTATGGTATTCAGATGGTGGTTGCCCTCCAGCTTTCTGCGCCACTCCTCGGTATCTTATTCCTCTGCATCAATACGATCCAGGGAATGGGAAAAGCGCTTCCGTCGCTGATTCTTACGATCTGCCGCCAGGGACTGATTTTTATTCCGCTGATTTTCGTGCTGAATGCGATGTTTGGCCTGGATGGAGTTATCTATGCACAGCCGGCGGCTGATTATCTGTCGATTGTGGTGGCGATTTTGATTTGTGCACATCTGTTCCGAACGATGGATCATAGAGAAGAGAAAGCAGAAGGCTGAGAAGATTCAATAGATTCAATTAGGAAAAATATGCTTAAAGAAAATAAAAGAGAAGAAATCACAAAGAACATAGAGAAGAGGGAAGCCCTTGTAGAACAGGTGGCAGATGGAATCTGGCGGATCGGTGTGGAATTGCCGCAGAATCCTTTGCGGGAACTCAACAGTTACCTGATCAAGGGAAAAGAAAACGAGCGTGATCTTCTGATTGACACCGGATTTCGGCGCGAGGAATGCCGGGAGGCGCTGTTTGCCGGGCTTCGGGCACTTGGAAGTAGCCCGGATCGGCTGGATATTCTTCTGACACACCTGCACTCGGATCACACAGGACTTGCCAGGGAGGCGGCAGGGGCGGACAGCCGCATCTATATCAGCGGAACCGATCTGGCGATTTTAAAGGACGGTTTTACACCGGAGCGTCCGCTTCGGCTGGCGGAGCAATTCCGTGCCGGGGGATTTCCGGAGGATGAAATGAAGAAAACGCAGGCGCTCAATCCGGCAGTCCGCTATAAGCTGGATCAGGTTGATGACCGTTTTGTTCCGATTGAGGCAGGCTGGAAATACACGGTAGGAGATTACACGCTGGAAATGATCTCCGTGCCGGGGCATACGCCGGGCAATGCGATGTTCTGGGCAGAGAAGCAGGGCATCATGTTCACGGGCGATCATATCCTGTTTGATATATCGCCGAATATTACTTCCTGGCTGGAATCGGAGGATCCGCTGGGCGATTATCTCGACAGCCTGCGCCTCGCCAGAAAATATCCGGTCCGCCTTGCCCTGCCGGGACACCGGAAGACAGGCGATTATGCAGCGCGCATCGAGACACTGTTGGCACACCATGAGCGGCGTCTGGCGGAGACGGAGGCGCTGCTTGCCGAACATCCGGGCATGACGGCATATGAGACGGCTGGAAAGATGCGGTGGAAGATACGTGCCGCCAGCTGGGAAGAATTTCCACCGTCCCAGAAGTGGTTTGCGGTGGGAGAGTGCATGGCGCATCTGGACTACCTCCGCCTGCGCGGCAGAATCCGTCGGGAGATGGACGGAGAAGTGTGGAGATGGTTCACGGTAACGGCTAAATACTGTTAGAATTAACTAACAATTATTACCATTGACTAACAATAGTCTGACTGTATATAATAATAGTAAAGAAAGCGGTAACTGTTCAGTAGGTCTGCGCATTTACTGCGCTGACCGTACGAAAACATGGACCAGCAGGCAAAAATCCCATTGCCGTAGGCAATTTTTAATGGATTTTTGCGCGTGACTGTGAAGGTACTGAACAGTTACAGAAAGCGGAATATCAGTCAGGAGGTCGTTGTATGCAGTCGTTGGCAAAGGTGCAGGCGGGAGAGTCCTGTGAAATCAAGTGGATGTTTGGAAATGCGGATGTGATGAACTTTTTGGAGCGCTATGGAATCAAAGAAGGAAGCCGTATCCGGGTCCTTGGACGTGTGCTGGATGGTCTGATCATCGGAAATGGAAAGGTTCGGTTGGCACTGGGCGATGAAGTGGCAGAGCGGATTCAGGTGTAGGTTTGACGGTGATTGAAAGATTGTCGAAAATGTCATGTATTGAAAGAACGTCGAATCTGTCACGTGCAAGTTTGAGAAGGTCACGTTACTTGACATTTCTTCCCATTTATGCTATTCTACCAGATAGCACAAATGCAATGAACGGAAGTAGTAAGCCGCGAAATTTCTACAGAGAGCTGCCGGATGGTGTGAGGCAGCGGAAGGAAGCCGCCGAACTGGTCCGGGAGCAGCCTGTTGAAAGAAGTGTTTTTGAATACCCGAGTAGACAGAGCCGGTCATCCGCCGTTACAGGACGATGAGGAGCACACGGATTCCGTGTGAAATAGAGTGGTACCGCGCAGTTGGAATTTTCGCCCTGCGTCTCTATACAGGTAATGTAGAGACGCAGGGCGTTTTTGACGTTACCGGATTGAAAGAATGTCCGCAAGGGTTGGATGTTATGCAACTGCCAACGGACCAGTCGATTGCAATAATGAATCATCATTTTAGAGACTGGAGCCGGATTTTGACAGGAAATAGCAAAAAATCAGCGTGGGTTAAGCAGAAAACAGGAGGAACAAAGATGTCACAGTACAATCATACCGCCATTGAGAAAAAATGGCGCGAGAACTGGGAAAAACATCCCATCAATGTAAACGATGGAAAGAAAGAAAAATATTACTGCCTGGATATGTTCCCATATCCGTCCGGAAGTGGTCTGCACGTTGGTCACTGGAGAGGCTACGTTATTTCAGATGTATGGAGCCGTTATCAGCTGCTGCGCGGCAAATACGTGATCCATCCGATGGGCTGGGACGCATTTGGTCTGCCGGCAGAGAACTACGCGATCAAGATGGGCGTACACCCGGCTATCTCGACCGAGTCCAACATTAAAAATATTAAACGTCAGATCAACGAGATCGCAGCCATCTATGACTGGGATATGGAAGTAAATACCACAGATCCGGCATTCTACAAATGGACCCAGTGGATCTTCGTCCAGATGTTCAAAAAAGGCCTGGCATACGAGAAAGAATTCCCGATCAACTGGTGCCCGTCCTGTAAGACAGGTCTGGCAAACGAGGAAGTTGTCAACGGCTGCTGTGAGCGCTGCGGTACCCCGGTTACCAAGAAAAACCTGCGCCAGTGGATGCTCAAGATTACCGCGTACGCAGACCGCCTCTTAAATGATCTGGACAAACTGGACTGGCCGGAGAAGGTTAAAAAGATGCAGACTGACTGGATCGGTAAATCTTACGGTGCAGAGGTTGATTTCGGCGTAGAGGGACGCGATGAGAAGATTACCGTTTACACCACCCGCCCGGACACCCTGTACGGTGCAACTTTCATGGTACTGGCTCCGGAGCACGCGATGGCAAAGAGCCTGGCAACCGATGAGACCCGCGAGGCAGTAGAGAAATACATTTTCGATTCATCCATGCGTTCCAACGTAGACCGTCTGCAGGATAAGGAAAAGACCGGCGTATTTACCGGAACTTATGCAATCAACCCGATCAACGGTGCGAAGGTTCCGATCTGGCTGTCTGATTATGTATTAGCTGACTACGGTACTGGCGCTATCATGTGCGTACCGGCACACGATGACCGTGACTTCGAGTTTGCAAAGAAATTTAATATCCCGATCATCCAGGTTATCGCAAAAGATGGCAAAGAGATCGAGAACATGACTGAGGCGTATACCGAGGCGTCCGGCACGATGATCAACTCTGGCGAGTGGAATGGTATGGAATCTTTCGTACTGAAAAAAGAAGCGCCGGAAATGATTGAGAAGAGAGGTATCGGTCACAAGAGAGTCAATTATAAGCTGCGTGACTGGGTATTCTCCCGTCAGCGTTACTGGGGCGAGCCGATCCCGATCGTACACTGCCCGAAGTGCGGCAACGTACCGGTTCCGGAGGATCAGCTTCCGTTAAAACTTCCGGAGGTAGAAAGCTATCAGCCGACTGGTACCGGCGAATCCCCGCTGGCAGCCATCGACGAGTGGGTCAACACCACCTGCCCGTGCTGCGGCGCTCCGGCAAAACGTGAGACAAACACCATGCCGCAGTGGGCTGGATCTTCCTGGTACTTCCTGCGCTATGTAGATAACAAGAACGATAAAGAACTGGTATCCCGTGAGAAAGCAGACAAATATCTGCCGGTTGATATGTACATCGGCGGTGTTGAACATGCAGTACTGCATCTGCTGTATTCCCGTTTCTACACTAAGTTCCTGTGCGATATCGGTGTTATTGACTTCGACGAGCCGTTCAAGAAGCTGTTCAACCAGGGTATGATCACTGGTAAGAATGGTATCAAGATGAGTAAGTCGAAAGGAAATGTCGTATCCCCGGATGATCTGGTACGCGACTACGGCTGCGATTCCCTGCGTCTCTATGAGCTTTTCGTAGGACCGCCGGAACTGGATGCAGAGTGGGATGACCGCGGTATTGAGGGCGTATCCCGTTTCCTGAACCGTTTCTACAACCTGGTTATGACCAGCAAGGACAAAGACATCAAAGAGACCAAGGAAATGGTTAAACTGCGCCACAAACTGGTATTCGACATTGAGCAGCGTTTCGAGCAGTTCAGCCTGAATACCGTTATCTCCGGTTTCATGGAGTACAACAACAAGCTCATCGATCTGGCGAAGAAAGAGGGCGGCATCGACAAAGAAACCCTCAAGACCTTCACTATCCTGCTGGCACCGTTCGCACCGCATCTGGGCGAAGAGCTGTGGCAGGAGCTCGGCGGCACCGACAGTGTCTTCCATGCTTCCTGGCCGGAGTGCGACGCAGAGAAGATGAAGGATGACGAGAAAGAGGTAGCCGTTCAGATCAACGGCAGAGTCCGTGCGACCATCACCGTACCGGCAGACATCTCCAAAGAAGATGCTATCGCCGCTGGTAAAGAGGCTATCAAGGACAAGCTGACTGGAAATATCGTAAAAGAAATTTACGTTCCGGGACGGATTGTGAATATTGTTATGAAATAAATAAAAACGGCATGGGAAGAAGCAGAAGAATCTGTGACTTTTCTGTGCAGATAAGGTCAGCGGCCATACAGGGGAGAAAAACTGTGTGGCCGCTGTTTTTTTGCCCGCTCCTTTTTCACGTGCCTGCTATTTGATTTCTTAAATGATAAAATTAAATTGAATATGGGAATATTTGTCAACCCGGACAATTCGGCATTTCAATCAGCCCTGAATGCAAAAAGCATTCTTGATGAGGAAAAACTCATTTGGAATGCTTTTTTGCTGTCTATACGAAACATTCCACATGAAGCTTCTGGGAGGAAGCGAAGGTGTGGAGTGCTATCGTTCAATAAAATTGTCTAAAAAGTCTACCAATTCAAAAGATAAATTTTATATCATAAATGCAACATAATAGCTTGTAGCTAGAAAAATCAGAATAAAAAATTTCGCAGAATATCTAGTTCTGCGAAAATAAACGGTTTTATATGCAGAACCCAAATGCCGTATTGACAAAAGCTTCAAAAGCAAAGGGAAATATTATATGAGAATTTCAGAAATTTTTGTTCAGAAATGACGACTTAATAATTTCATAAGAGATTCTTGGGAGAAACTTCTATTGAATTAACCTTGAAAGTATCGTATAATGATTGAAGATTTTCGCAGAACTAGATATTCTGCGAAAATCGCAAACATGAAAGGAAGAACGCCTGTATGTGGTACGTGGTGCAGACACCTGTGGGACGCGAGGCAGAAGCGGCAGAAAAACTGAATCATTTTTATCGGGATAAGGCTGAAAAGCCTTGTTTTGTGTTGTCCAAAGAACGGACCTGGCGGATGGGCGGTGTCTACTATGTAGATACGGAAGTCATGTTTCCGGGCTATGTGTTTGTGGACACGGCGGATGAGCCGGTTTTGGAAGACGGAGTGAAATGTCTGGCGGGGCTGGTTCGATTTCTGAATGCTGGTTCGGAAGTACATCCATATGGAACGGCAGTCCCCTTAAAAAAAGAGGAAGAGAAATTTCTGAAAGAACTTCTTCGGGAGGATTCTTCTCACACCGTCCGGCGGTTTCTGGTGCGGGCAAATGACGCGGGGGAGATCGAATGGGCGGAAGGAGTGCTTGGTGAGATGCTGCCAAAGATCATCCGGAAGCGGCTGCGGAAACGAATCGTGACGATTCAGGCAGAACTGCTGAACGAAGCACGACAGGTAGAGCTGGCAATCCGGATGGAAGATGATCCGGAGGCAGTTTTCCCAAAGAAAGGACCCCTGAACCCTAAAAATCTTTCAGGAGATTTCCAGGAAAACGATTTTAGCCGGGTATCGGTCTCTGGAAAGAACCCATCAAAAAAGATAACAAGATTACATGGAGCGGAGAACGATGGAACAAAGCTGGCAGCAGAATAATGAGTATGAGTGTATGAAATATTCGGTTCTGATGCCGGTATATCACAAAGAAAATCCAGCGTATTTCTATCAGGCGGCAGCCAGCATGATGAATCAGACGATTCCTCCAGATGAATTTGTCCTGGTATGCGATGGACCGTTGACACCAGTGTTGGATGAAACGATCCAGACGATTGACCGGGAATGGCCGGGAGTTCTGCAGGTGCTTCGCCTTCCTGTATGCGGCGGAATCGCACGGGCGCTGGCAGCAGGTGTAGAAGCGTGCCGAAATGAATGGATCGCCCGCATGGACAGTGATGATATTGCCTGTCCGGATCGCTGTGAAAAGCAGCTGAAACGATATGCAGAAGAAGCAGCGGGCAAATTGCTGGGAAAGAAAGCAGAACAGGGGAAACTCGGACTTCTGAGCGGAAAAATTGCAGAATTTGCCGCAGCAGAAGTGCCAGAACAGGAAAATGTAGATAACCTAAATGCGCCAGATAGAGGTGAAATTGGAAGTGGGATGAATGGAAAATTGTTTCCGCCGGGCAGAATCACTGGAATTCGGTCACTTCCCTGCCAATATAAAGAAATTTTAACGTTTGCCAGAAAGCGCAATCCGATGAACCATATGGCCGTCATGATGCGGCGTTCAGCTGTGCTGGCGGTGGGAAACTATCATCCGGTTCCGGGGGCGGAGGACTATGAATTGTGGGTCCGTCTTTTGCAGGCAGGATATAAAGCAGAAAATCTTTCGGATATTCTGGTGTATGCGAGAACGGACAATGGGATGATCAAACGCCGCGGCGGTCTGTCCTATGCCAGGGCCGCTCTGAATCTGCAGAAAACGTTTTTTAAAAGTGGATTTTTAAATAGAAGAGAGTATCTGCGAAACTGCGTGATCCGCGTTACTGCAAGTCTGATTCCGGCATCCGTGCGTGGAATACTCTATCAGAAAAAATTGAGAGGAACGCTTTCTGAGGATGCTTAGTGTTCCTATAAAAAGAAACAGGCAGATTACCTGGAATAGAATTACACGTTGGGTTCTGTGGAGTTCGGCCTGAATAAAAACAAAAAGAAGAGGAACTATTTTGAGACAATATGAACCATTCAAACGACTGTTCCGTCTGATAGGTGCGCTGCTCCTGATGGGGGCAGAAGTTGGCGCTTATGGATATGTCTGGAACGGATATTTCAACAAAATGATCGAATTTCCGTTCTGGAGAAGAGGAAACTGGCTGATGATCGCCCTGTATGCGGGACTATTACTATTTTTCCTGCTGACTTACGGGGGATTCCGGATCGGATACCTGAAAAAAGGAAATCTGCTCTGTTCTCAGATCCTTTCGATCGGACTTTTAAATCTGATTACGTATATTCAGATTTCTCTGTTAGATAAAAAATTTCATGATCCCCGGATACTGCTTGGGATGACGGTTGTCCAGCTTTTGATTGCACTGATCTGGACGTTCCTGTTTCAGCAGATATACAGAATTCTGTTTCCGCCAAGAAGAATGCTTTTGGTATGCGGAGACCGTCCGGCCTTTCATCTGATGGAAAAGATTCATTCCAGAGAAGATAAATACTATCTGGAAACAGCCATTCATATCCGGGTTGGCATGAAAGCGATTCTGGAAGAAGCAAAAAAATACGACGCTCTGATCATCGGAGATATTCCGGCGAAGGATCGAAATGCGCTTTTAAAGAAATGTTTTGAGCAGGATATCCGGACCTACACGGTGCCGAAATTATCGGACATTCTGATCCGGACTTCCCAGGAATTAGATATCTTTGACAGTCCTCTGCTATTATCGAGAAATGATGGCATATCGGATCTTCAGCGATTTATTAAGCGGGCGATGGATTTCATCTGTTCGAGCATCGGAATCGTGGTATTATCCCCATTTTTCCTTCTGGTGGCGCTGTCGATCTACCTGACCGACCGCGGTCCGGTCTTTTACAAGCAGACCCGTCTCACAGAGGGCGGAAAAGAATTTCAGATCTGCAAATTTCGGACGATGATCCAGAACGCGGAGGCAAAAACCGGGGCGAGACTGGCAGCGGAACACGATGACCGGATCCTGCCGGTGGGACATTTCCTTCGGAGAACCCGCCTGGACGAGCTGCCGCAGCTTTTCAATATCTGGAAAGGTGAGATGTCGATCGTAGGACCGCGTCCGGAACGCCCGGAGCTGGCAGCGGAGATCGAGAAAGAAATTCCGGAATTCTGCTACCGCTTAAAGATGAAAGCTGGACTGACCGGATATGCGCAGGTCTATGGAAAATACAATACAACGTCCTATGACAAACTGAAACTGGATTTGACTTACATACGAAATTACTCTCTGCTTCTCGACCTGAAGCTCATCCTGATGACACCGAAGATCATGATGCTCAAAGAGAGTACGGAAGGAGTCGCAGACAATGGAAAAGCTTCTGACAGTCGTCATCCCGGCGTATAACGCGGAAAAATATATCACATATACCCTGGATTCACTGTGCGCAGGATGCAAAGACCAGGATTTGAAAAAGAAAAATCAGAGCTGGACAGGAAATGAAACGGAATCAAACATTCAAACTGTATCAGCAAGAATGTCTGATTTTCAACCAGGTATGGATTGGTCCGAATACCTGGAAATATTGATTATAGACGATGGATCAAGGGATCAAACCGGTGCGATTGCTGATCAATATGCGGAGCGCTATCCGACCGTTGTCCGTGTCATTCATAAAGAAAATGGCGGTCATGGATCTGGGATCAACTGCGGCATCCAGAATGCATTGGGGCGATATATGAAAGTAGTCGATGCCGATGACTGGGTGGATCCGGAGGCATTGGATCATCTGATTGCTGCGCTGAAAAACTGTCGGGATGATGTGCTGGTCAGCGGTTTCTACTGGCGATTTGACAACGGAAGCGGAGAGGAAAGCTCCTTTCCGAAAAAAGCAGAAATTCCGGAACCATTTTCAGGGGTGAAATATGGGATTTCCTATGAATTCGATGGAATCGCAGACCAGATTTACATGAAAATGCATGGAATCACATGGAAAACAGAGATCCTGCGGAAGATGCCGCTTTCCATCGATGAACACTGCTATTACGTTGATGCCGAATACATCCTGTATCCGATTCCGTGGGTCAAGACCGTATCCTTTATCCCGGACTTTGTCTATCAGTACCGGATCGGCCGGGAAGGACAGAGTGTCAGCCCGGAGAAGATGATCAGGAATAAGGAAAATTATGACCGGGTGATGGAATCCCTGCTGTCATTTTATCGGCTGTATCAGGGTGGAACACTTACCGGAAAAGACGGAAAGAAGCTTCCATGCAGTCAGGAAAAGCTACAGTATCTTGAAAATGGAATTGCCAGGGTGGCAGCTGGGAGAGTGAAGATACTTCTGAGCCTTCCGGCAGGCAAGGAAGTAAAGCATGCATTGATGCAGTTTGAAGATGAATTACTTCGGGACTATCCGGAGATTTACCATGCGAACCGAAATAAGGCGGTGAAGCTGCTGCGGGTAAGCCGGTATGGGCTGTACCGGGCGGCGGTGTGGGCGCTTGGGCGTAGCAGAAGGAAGTTCTAAAAATGAAGATAGATCCGTCAGAGATATAAAGACAGATTAGAAACTATATAATCCCAAAACATGGAATGAGGAACGGCAGTTCCTAAAAGGACTGAAAAGGAGACACAGCGGATGCGTCTACAAAATATACGATTTCCGGAAGCAGATATCTGCAGGGAAGAAGAACTGTATTTCCATCGAAATGGAGAATGGGTCGATTTCAATGGATATTTCAACCTTTTCTATATCGAAAAAAGAAAGAAGTACACAAACCAGGAAAGTTTGACGCTGCACCTGGAATTGAATGGCTGTCAGGCAATTCGTCTGATGTTGGATGAGAATGTCATTCAGGAAAAGATGCTGACGGGGGGGAAAGAAACTCTGGATCTGGAGTTCCCATATCCGGAGACGGAAAAAGGAGCTTTCTGGTTTTCGGTGAAAAAGATAGGTGCCGGGAAAGAGACAGAATCGGAGAACGTGAAAGACGCGGAGACAGAACCAGCAGAAAATGCGGCTGCTAAAACGATAAAGGATACAAAGAAAAATATCGGTTTTGATATATCAAATCATATAAAAGGCTGGTATGAGGGAACTTGTCGGAATGAAAAACAGGTGCGGATCGCAGCGGTAGTTTGCACGTTTAAGAGAGAGCCATATGTCCTCCGAAATCTGAAAAGTATTCTGCAATTTCTGGAACAGCCGGAAAATGCTTCTTTAAAACTTTGCTATTGGCTGGTAGACAACGGAAGAACGCTTTCGGAACATGAAGAAATCAGCCGCCTGGCAGCCAGATATCCAGAAACCGTTCGAATCATACCAAACCGCAACGTCGGCGGCGCGGGCGGTTTTACCAGAGGTATGATTGAGGCAATCGAGGAAAAAGAACGTCTCGGATTAACGCATGTACAGCTGATGGATGATGATGCCGTCATGGATCCGGAACTGTTTGTGCGGGCGTATGGATTTTTGGGGATGCGGAAGGATGAGTGGGAGGATATCCGCTTGGGAGGTACGCTGCTTCGGGAAGATTATCCATATATTTGTCAGGCAATGGGAGAGTGGTTTGAAGGATTCAATGTGACTAACCGCCTCGTCATGACAGATATGCGAAGTTTTCGTAACTGCCGGAAACCATTAATTGAAACACCGCAGGACGAATACCGGATGTATTCCGGTTGGTGGTGCTGCTGCTATTCCCTGAATACAGTTCGAAAAGATAATTTGCCGCTTCCGCTGTTTATTCACCGGGATGATATCGAATATGAGATTCGAAACAGAGAGACAGGCATTGTTTTCTTAAACGGATTCAATGTCTGGCATAAAGGGTTTGAAGTGAATTTTCTGGGAACAAACGCATATTACGATGTGCGGAATAACCTGATATTTGCGGCACTGCATGAACCGGATATGCCACGAATTCAGATGTGGAAATGGATCTCTAAATTTATCATAACAGCTGTTTTAAAGATGCGTTATGAAGAAGCTTATTTCTCCTGGCGGGGAGTGATAGATTTCATGAAAGGCCCAGAATGGCTGATGGGGACAGACGCAGAGCGGTTGAACAATCAGTTGAGAAAGCATCTTCCGGATACAGAGCCGATGGAAGTGGATGAGCAGCCAACATTAAAAGAATTACAGAGGTGCTATAACCCGGATCGGAATAAAAAACAGTTTTGGAAAAAGGTAACGTTCAACGGCTGGTTCCTGCCAGCAGATAAAGAAGTAGGTTTCTTACGTCCGTATGATGCACCGTTTTCGATTTTCCGAAAGAAGCGGATTGAATTGCGGGATACTGGGGCAAAAAAGAAGAGAGTGGCAGTCCGGGAAGAAAGACAGCTTTTCAAAGCAGCTATGTATTGCATAAATACTTGGCGGATTCTGATGGTTCAATATGGAAAAACTCAAAAAGAATATAAGACAAAATACGAAATATTAAAAAACGGAAAGCTCTGGATTGAAAAAATATTAACAAATAGAGGTTAGTATCCATTAGGAGAATTGAGAATGGGAAAGAAACAAATAGAATTATTTAAAAAATATAAACCGCTCATGAAGCAGTTGGTAATAAAAGATATTAAATTGAAATACCGGAGAAGTTTTCTGGGATATATATGGAGCATTCTGAATCCATTAATGATTATGATCATTATGGTAATTGTATTTCGTCAGATGTTTCGCTTTAATATTGAAAATTATCCGGTATATTTGATTATCGGTTCTACATTGTTTAGTTTTATGTCAGATGCAACCAGTCAGGCCATGTGGTCAATTATAGGAAATAGTGCATTGCTAAAAAAGACATATGTACCTAAATATATATTTGCAATATCCAAAATAACAAGCAGTTTCGTAAATACTCTATTTTCTCTTGGAGCTATGTTGATTGTATTTGTTGTGTGCGGTGTGAAATTTAATTTTTATATGTTTTGGATTCCGGTTGTGCTGATACAAATTTATATATTTAGTATTGGACTTGGATTGCTATTGGCGCAGGGATGTGTCTTCTTCCGAGATATTCAGCATATCTATGCAGCAGTCTTAACAGCGTGGAATTATCTTACACCAATTTTTTATCCAATTGAGCAGCTTCCAGAACAAGTACAGCATTTAATTAAAATATTTAATCCAATGTATTCATATGTAGTACAATTCCGGACCATTGTTTTAAAAGGAGTATTCCCTGATATTAAGTGGATTCTTTACGGATTTACGGTAGCACTTATATCGCTGGTTGTCGGAAGCATTGTTTTTTCTAAAACACAGGATAAATTTATTTTATATATTTAGACGAGGAAAAAATGAAACAGAATGAAAAAAATGAAATAGCAGTTGAAGTAAAGAATGTAACAGCCAGATTTAATATGGCTTCTGAAAAGATAGATAATCTGAAAGAATATTTTATTAAGCTTGTAAAGCGAGAATTAATGTTTGAGGAGTTCCTTGCATTAAAAAACGTATCATTCAGTGTAAAAAAAGGTGAGTCCTGGGGAATCATAGGAATCAATGGCTCTGGAAAATCGACGTTGTTAAAGGTGATCTGCGGAATTTTAAAACCATATAAAGGAACAGTAACGGTAAACGGAACGATTGCTCCTTTAATTGAATTGGGCGCCGGTTTTGATGGTGATTTGACAGCCAGGGAAAATATTTACTTAAATGGAGCTGTTTTAGGGCATGACGAACAGTTTATGAAAGAGCATTTTGATGAAATAGTAGAATTTGCGGAGCTGGAAAATTTTTTAGATATGCCGATTAAGAATTATTCTTCCGGTATGGCAGCAAGACTTGGATTTGCGATCGCGACGGTGGTTAAGCCGGATATTCTGATTTGTGATGAGGTTCTTGCGGTTGGCGATTATGCGTTTCAGCGAAAATGTGAGAAAAGAATGAAAAAGATGCGAGAAGAAGGAACGACACTTCTGTACGTATCTCATTCGATGGAATCGGTTCGAAAAATCTGTGACAATGCTTTGTGGTTAGAAAAAGGAGTTGTCAGAGGTTGTGGAACCGTCCGTGAAGTATCAAGAGCGTATTTAAACAGCTTAAGTGGAAATAAAGGAGAGATGAAGGAAAAGGAGAAGGAAAATCCTTTTACTGATGAGACCTGCAGCTCACTGAGTATTTTCAGCGCTCCGGAGGCGAAAAGAGAAGGAACAGGACTGGTTCATTTTACTTCGATTGAACTGCTGGACAAAGAAGGAAAATCCAGTGCTTGTTTTGATACCGGAGATAAGATAACAATTCGTTTTCAATATGCAAGCAGAACTAAAAATATGCCGTTAAGTTTTGCATTTGGAATTGTTACAAAAGATCATACACCAGTTTATCGGACATCAACCGCATTGGAATATAAAAAAATGATTTTATCCGAGCATTGCGGAGTCATGGAATGTCATATTGATAAAAACTATCTTTTGGATGGTCAATATTATTTGGAGGCACGTATCTGGGGAGAAAATTTAGTCCTTCATGACAGTCTGACAGATTTTATTGTGTTGGATATCAAGACAGCTGAGCGAAAAGAGCATGGATTTTTGGTGATGCCTCACGGATGGAACACATATCCAATGAAGTCATTTTTTGCTCCGGAAACAAAATTCGGTTTTGAAATAACAGAACAGCAGAAAAAAGTATGGGCGATTGAATTGGAGATGGCAGATCGCCTGCTGACGGTGTGCAGGGAAAATAATTTAAAAATCTTCGCAGATGCAGGAACTATGTTGGGAGCAGTGCGCCACAAAGGATTCATTCCTTGGGATGATGATATGGATTTTGCAATGTTCCGGGAAGACTATGATAAGTTATGTGAGATTGCTCCCAGATATTTCACAGAACCGTATTTTTTTCAGAATGTGTACACGGATAAAAAGTATGTACATGGACATGCTCAGATTCGAAATAGCTATACAACTGGAATCCTAAGCGTAGAAGAAAGACAGAATAAAGAATTTAATCAGGGTATTTTTATCGATCTGTTTGTTTTAGAGAATGTTTCAAATGATGTACAGGTTGTAGAGAAGCAGAGAAGGAACTGTGATGTATTAAAGCAATTTATTGTTGAAACGACAGATGGAAGAGAATTTGAATGGCCGGAGGATTTTGAAATTCCAGAGGAGTTGAAAGAAAATCTGAGTACAGACAATTGCTGGAAATATATAGATGATATATTCCGGTCAGTCAAAGAGAAAGATGCAGATAAGGTGGCACCTTTAAACTTTATTTTTGATACAGAAAAGAGAATCAGAGACCGCCATATGTATGATGAGACAATTTGGATGGACTTTGAATATTTGAAAATGCCGGTACCGGCTGGGTATGATGCATATCTGACAAACAGGTATGGAGATTATATGACGCCTCAGAATGTATCGAATACGCATGGTGGGGTAATTTTTGATACAGAGATGGATTACAAGGAATATCTAAGTAAATTGAAATGTAATGAAAATTAGTATAAAGGGATTGTTTTATGCAGAAAAAGAAATTCAAAATCGGGTATACAACAGGCACCTTTGATTTGTTCCATGTAGGGCATTTAAATATACTGGAAAAAGCAAAGGAAAATTGTGAATACCTTGTTGTAGGTGTAAGCACAGATGAACTGGTAAAAGAGTATAAAGGAGAATTTCCCATTATTCCTTTTGAAGACAGACTTCGTATTGTAAAGTCATTAAAATGTGTAGATCAAGTAATTCCGCAGAAAACAATGAACAAGCTGGAGGTATTAACGGAAATTAATTACAACGTTTTATTTCATGGAGACGATTGGAAAAATACGAAGATGTACAATGAAATAGAAGAAAAGTTGAAACAAAAAGGAGTTTCGTGTGTTTATTTTCCATATACAAAATCAGTTTCTACAAAAAGTATTAAAGAAAAAATAAGGGAAGAATATAAAGGCAGCGAAAGATGAAATGTTGGAAATACATATTAATGTTATGCGGATGCTGTGTATTATGTTCCTGCAGCAAACCAACTCAGGAAGCCAAATTTTATGACTATAATGTGATTGCTCATGCTGGGGGAGGAATAGATGGAAACATATATACAGATTCGTTAGAAGCACTCAATCAGTCCTATCAAAATGGGACAAGATTATTTGATATTGATTTGCGATTTACTTCTGATGATGAAATTGTACTGAGACACGATTGGACAGAAGTTGATTTGGGACAGCCAGAGTTTGGGTACTTATATCATATTGAGCGTCAGCGCAGTGAATATCTTCAAGAACAGATACCAAGAGAATATCTGCCAACTTTAGAGCAATTTAAACAAGCTCGCATCTTGTCAAAATATACACCGTTATCATTCAGAGACGTTGTAGATTGGATGAAATCCCATTCGGACGCGTATATGGTTTTGGATGTAAAAGAGGATGCAAAAGAAACATATACGTGGATTGTTGAACATTTTAAAGAAAATGATGAAATGCTGAATCATTTGGTTGTTTCCTGCTATGATGTCCAGGACTTAGAGGATGTATTAAAAATATATCCATTTAAGAATGTTATGTTAAGACAGCATGCAGTCTACCCAGATAAGTTTGATGAATTGCTTTCGAATTGTAATAAATATAAAGTTAAAGCGGTTAATATAAACTTACAATATGCTGATGATGAGAAAATAAAAGATATTAGGAAAGATGGAATCAAGATTTTTTGGGCGGTAGAAAATGACTTTGAGGAATATAAAAGTAAATATTTAGGCGATGGAGTTGTGAGTGATTGGATTACGGAAGATGAAATATGTAATTTGATTGATAAAGACTGAGGAGGAAAAAATGAATAAACTATTATCTGTTTCTATTGCAGCTTATAATGTGGAAAAAACATTAGAAGAAGTATTGGAGCCGTTTTGTAATATAAATAATAAAGAATTACTGGATGTTATGATAATAAATGATGGATCCAAAGACAGCACAAGAGAGATTGCTTTAAATTATGAAAAAAAATATCCAGAAGTATTTAGACTTATAGAAAAAGAAAATGGAGGATGGGGCTCAACATTAAATGTTGGTTTTAGAGAAGCAAGAGGAAAATATTTCAAACAACTTGACGGAGACGATTTCTTTTCTCCTGAAAATTTGGATGATTTTATAGAATATTTAAATGAAACTGATGCAGATATGGTATATTCTCCATTTGTTACATTTGAAGATAAGACAAATGCAATTATTCGCGTTATTGGAAGCTATGATTGCTTTGAGAGAAAAAGTCTTTATTACCTGAATGAAATACAAGACTTTATGCCGGCTATGCATGATATAGCAATTAAAACAGAGTTACTAAGAAAAAATAATGTTTCTATAACAGAACATTGTTTTTATACGGATGTGGAATTTGTTATTAAATCATACAATTGTTGCGAGACGATGTCTTATTATGAAAAACCTATATATTATTATAGAATTGCAAGAGAAGGACAAAGCATGAGTGTTTCTGGAGTGAAAAAACACTACTTAGATCATGAAAAAATGCTGTTTACCATGATTGATTATTATATGAAAAATGTTGATGATGAGGAAAAAAGAAAAACTATAGAAAATCGTTTGACGGGAGTATGCAATATGCAATATAGTTTTTATTGTCTTCTCCCAAGTGGGAAAAAATATAAAACAGACTTTATAAAATTCGATGATGAATTAAAGAAATATCCGTTCTTTTATAACAGAATCAATGGTAGATTAATTGAAATTTTGCGTAAATATAATTTCGCATTTTGTGGAATTATTGCAAAGCTGAAAACAAACAGAGATAGAAAAAATAAATGGAATTTTTTTGCAGAATAAATTATGGAGAATACCATGGAAAAAATTAGTGTAATAGTACCATATTATAATTCTAGCATTTTTTTACTAAGAAAATGTCTATTTAGCTTAATAGCGCAAACATATAAAAATATAGAAATTATGGTTGTTATTGATGGAGCTACTAAAAATATAGATAATTTAAAAGAGTATTTTTCTAGTAAAGATAAAAGAATACGATTCGTTAACATAACGCATGGTGGCGTGAGTGTAGCACGTAATTATGGGATCACTCATACAGATGGTAAATATATTGTTTTTGTTGATAGTGATGATTATGTAGACGAGATTTTTTTAAGCAAATTATATCAAGGAATTCAAAAAGCAGATATATCTATATGTGGAGTGGCAGAACAATTTTTCCCAACAGAAAAAGCAGATATTGATACAAGAATATTTTTTTCACTTCCAGCAGAATATAATTATTTACAATATACAAATTTTAGTGTTAATAAAATGTATAAGAGGGAAGTGATTGAAAAAAATCATTTATCCTTTCCAGTTGGAGTTGGATTGGGGGAAGATGCAATGTTCTTGGCTGATTATTATGATAAAATAAAGCAAATTTCAATATCGAGTTTGCCATTATATCATTACGTCTTGAATACAACATCTGCTACAAAGAAATATCAACCAGAATACTGGAAATGGGAAAAAAAAGTAATATATAGACAATGGGAATTGTTTCAAAGATATCCGTTAACTGAACGAGAAAATAGTTATTGCTATGCATGGTTATATCATAAGTATAAGGGATTGTTTTCTTATTATTGTACATGGAAAGATAACGAATTAAGCAAATATATAGAGAACATTATACAAGACGAATTGTTTAATAAATTGCTGTCTTATTCCACTGCTAGGAATGAATTTTGGTCTAAAGAAATGTTAAAAGAAATAAAAATATGGAAGAAAAAAGAAAAGAAAAGAATTATAAGGATGTATAGAAGATAATTTGTTATATGGGTAATAATACATATAAAAAAAACTGGAGATGAAATCGTGTGCGGAATAGTAGGATATATAGGAGATAAACAAGCGGCTCCAATCCTTTTGGCGGGTTTGGAAAAGCTGGAATATAGAGGCTATGATTCGGCTGGATTAGCAGTTAGAGAAGGTTCTGGAGTAGTTCGGATTGTAAAATCAAAAGGAAGGCTCAAAGCTTTAAAAGAGAAGACAAATGATGGGAATTCATTACGCGGAAATTGTGGAATTGGACATACTCGTTGGGCGACTCACGGGGAACCTTCTGAATTAAACGCTCATCCTCATGCAACTGAGGATAGAGAGGTTGTTGGAGTCCATAATGGTATCATAGAAAATTATCAGGAACTCAGAGATAAATTAATAAAAAAAGGATATCCTTTTTATTCAGACACAGATACAGAAGTTGCTGTTAAATTGGTTCATTATTATTATAAAAAGTACAAAAAGGGACCTCTTGATGCGATAGCGAAATCTCTGTCAAGAATTCGCGGTACATATGCTTTGGCGTTTATATTTAAAGAATATCCTGAAGAGATTTTTGTGGCGCGACAGGATAATCCCATGATATTAGGACAAGGAATAGGGGAAACGTTTATAGCATCTGATGTGCCTGCGTTATTACCTTATACACGTAAGATCTATTATATCGGAAATCGAGAAATAGCTTGCTTGCATAAGGGTAATATTACTTTTTATAATATTGATCAGGAAGAAATAAAAAAAGAATTGGTCGAAATAAAATGGAATGCAGAAGCAGCTGAAAAAAATGGATATGAACATTTTATGATAAAAGAGATTCATGAACAACCGAGAGCAATCAAGAATACTTTGAATTCTGTAATAAAAGATGGAGTGATAGACCTAACATCCAGTGGATTAAAGAAAGAGATAATTGAAGCAACAGAACAAATCTATATCGTAGCATGTGGTTCAGCATATCATGCAGGAGTAGCATTGCAATATGTAATGGAAGATTTGGCGCGTATACCAGTTCGAGTAGAATTGGCATCTGAATTTAGATATAGAAATCCGATTTTGGAAAAAAATAGTTTAGTAATTGTAATTAGCCAATCGGGTGAAACAGCGGATACACTAGCAGCTCTTCGATTAGCTAAAAACAAAAAAATTCCTACTTTAGCGATTGTAAATGTGATTGGCTCAACTATTGCCAGGGAAGCAGATTATGTATTTTATACTTTGGCTGGGCCAGAAATTTCGGTAGCTACAACAAAAGCGTATAGTGCGCAATTAATTGCAGGAGATTTATTAGCAATTCAGATGGCTTATATGAAAGGAAAAATAGATTCCGAAGGGTATAAAAAGTTAATTATAGAATTGCAGAAAATTCCGAATTTAATAGAAAAAATCTTATTGGATTCAAAAGAGCGAATTCAATGGTTTGCATCCAAGTATGCAAATGCAAAAGATGTTTTCTTTATAGGACGTGGAATCGATTATGCGGTAAGCATGGAAGGAAGTTTAAAACTAAAAGAGATTAGCTATATTCATTCGGAAGCTTATGCTGCTGGTGAATTAAAACATGGAACAATTAGCTTAATAGAGGATAATATTTTAGTAATAAGCATTTTAACACAAAGTGAATTGTATGAAAAAATGATAAGCAATATGGTTGAAGTTAAATGCCGGGGGGCATATTTAATGGGAATTACCAGTGCTGGAAATTATAAAATAGAAGATACAGTTGATTTTGCATTATATCTTCCTAAAACGGATGAACATTTTATGCCTAGTTTAGCAGTGATTCCGTTGCAATTACTGGGGTATTATGTCAGTGTTTCAAAAGGATTGGATGTGGATAAACCAAGGAATTTAGCTAAGAGTGTAACGGTAGAATAAAGAATCAAAAATAAGAAGGGCTAAAAACTAGGATGGAAACTAAGAAAGACAAATGCCAGTATATTGAAATGTGTCGATTTATTGGATCAATTATGATTTTATGTCATCATTCATATACATTGATGGAACGAACATTTTTTATAGGAGGCTGGGCATTTGTAGAATTTTATTTCATATTAACGGGATATTACACAACCTTACATTTTTCTAAAAGAATGGAAAAATGTAAGGTTGAATGTGATGAAATCTTTTTCTATGTAAAAAATAAGATAAAAAAACTTTATCCTTATGCAGTAGGGGGGGGTGATGTTTGGTTTTTTCAACATTATTACACAATGTTCTGAAAATGACAAAAGTGTTGCTTCTTTTTCACTGATATATAATTTATTATTGCTAAAAGGAAGTGATATAGCAAATTCTTCTTATACCTATGATCCACCTTTGTGGTATATTACGCATTTGATTTTGTTTTTGCCGTTGATTATAATTTTAATGGTCAAAAATGAAAAAATTTATAAATATTTTTTATGCTGGTTTATTCCTATTATGTTATATGCATTGTGCATGGATTATATGAAAAAAATTGCAATTTGGGAAGGCGGAATATTTCAGTGCTTTAGAGGAATCGCTGGATTGACTGTTGGAAGCGCATTGTTTTATATGACAAGATATTATAAAGAAAAAGATGATTTCCCTAAAATGTTATTTCGTATAGCGAGTGTGATTGGATTTATAGGCTTTATTTTTATTACTGTTTTTTTTAGAAATGGTGGAATTGATATTTCAGCGGAGATAATTGCCTATTTAATTATAGTGATGTTTTTTACATTAATGAATGATGAAAATTATATAAAAAATAAGCATATTTATTCGATATGCATTCATTTGGGTGAATTGGCACTTCCAATTTATTGCATCCATTATCCTATTCAAGATTGGATTCAAAGATTATTTCCTTTAAATGGATATTGGTTAAAATTAGGAATGTCAATCGTTTGGTCGGTAATGATTTCAGAATTGATGCTGTTAGTCTGTAAAAAATGGGGAGAACAGAAGAGAATAGTTCAGAAAGAAACAACTCTGTAAATTTGCATCTTTATAGTTATGGAGGAAAACATGAACACAACCCTCATCATCATGGCTGCCGGTATAGGTTCCCGTTTTGGAACCGGTATCAAGCAGCTGGCTAAGATGGCTCCGAATGGAGAGATTATTATGGATTTTTCGATTTACGATGCGAAGGAAGCTGGTTTTACAAAAGTTGTATTTGTAATTCGGAAAGCCATTGAGAAAGAATTTAAAGAAGTGATTGGAAATCGCTTATCTAAGGTTATGCCTGTGGAATATGTCTATCAAGAGTTAGAAGACTTGCCTGAAGGCTATCATGTTCCAGAAGGACGAGTAAAACCATGGGGAACCGGGCAGGCAATTCTGGCTTGTAAAGATGTTGTGAAAGAACCATTTGTGATCATCAATGCAGATGATTATTATGGGAAAGAAGCTTTTTCGAAGCTTCATGAGTTCCTGCTTTCTGGAAATACAGATGCGGATAAGATAAATCTGGCAATGGCAGGCTTTTCTTTAAAGAATACGCTGAGTGAAAACGGAGCGGTTACCAGAGGTGTCTGCGTGGCAGATGAGGCGGGATTCTTGAAAGAGGTCGTTGAAACGACGGGAATTCAGTGTGTAGATGGAAAAATCCAGTGTGATAATGCGAAGGTAAGCAAATGGATCACACCGGATACGATGGTATCCATGAATATGTGGGCCGGATATCCGGATTTTTTGCGGTACATAGATGAAGGATTTGCCAGATTCCTTGATGCATTAGGGGAAAATCCGGAGAAGAAGGAGTATCTTCTCCCAAATATTGTGGCAGAATTGCTTGAAAAGAAGTTAGCTTCCGTAAAAGTTTTGAATACGCCGGACAGATGGATTGGAATTACTTATAAAGAAGATATAGAACCAGCGCAGGAGGGATTCCGACAGATGATAGAGAGTGGATTATATCCGGAAAATTTGTGGGATTAGGATAAAGTAAGAACAAATGAAATTAGAGAGAAACAGGATGGTTGAAGTTTTATTTTACACAGCCGTCCTCACCAAACAATTCTACCTTCTCCCCAGCGGCAGCATCGGCATCGCGGATTTGTTTTTCGCCGTATCAGGTGTTCTGACCTTTGCTCTGGCCCGGAGAAGTGGTAAAAAAATCTGGTATCAGGAGGATCTGCCCTGGGCTGTCTTCCTGATATTTGCAGCTGTCATTAATGGCATTTATTTTGTTCGGACAGGAAAAGGAAGTTTTCCGTTACATACGCTTTATTGGATTTATTCTGCATTCCTGATCTGGACGTTCCGGACACTTTATTCGGATTCGTTTATGCGGGGACTTTGCTGGATATGTCGGATCAATCTGGTGTTTCAGACAATTGTTTTGATTTCCGGACGAGGACGCTATTTTCATGAGAGCTGGGGCGGTTCTCGGTTTATGGGAACGTTTAATGATCCGAACCAGTTTGCTTTTTTCATCTTTACGATGATTCTGGTGCTTTTTATGGAATACCGGCGGAAGGCAGAGTATACAGTCAAGACACGGATTGCGTGCTGGGGAATGTTTTTTTGGGGAGTTCTTCTGATTGGAAAAGCAAAATCAACCGGTATGTTTGTGGGACTGCTTGCCTTTTTTGTAATACTGGCATGGCAGTTTTTCTGGGAAAGATGCACGCACTCAAAGTATAAAAAACTCTGGTGGTTCGGCGGGGCAGCTGTTGTAGTGATGCTGGCGCTGGGCGTCTATCTAATCTGGCCAGGGGCAGATTTTGATGTTTCGCAGACGGATTATACGCTTCTTTCCAGAATCCAGCAGAAAATATGGAAACTGGCAAATGGAAATCTCTATGATCTGCTATATGACAGAAGTGCGGAGCGGCTGGTATTGACGCCTCAGTATCTGTTTTATGGAGCGGGAGAGGGCTTTTTTGAACGTTTTATTCCGTATGATGGATTTGAAAAACTTTTGAGTCCGGGCGTGTTTGATGTTTTTCATGTTAATGAGATTCATTCCAGCTTTTTTGATGTCTGGTTTTCGTATGGACTGATTCCTACCACATTTCTGGTGTATTGGATTGTGAAAAATGTGATTCGATGTGAGAAAGCGCAGAGGGCGGCGGTGCTGGCACTTCTGGCAGAGAGTTTTACGCTGATGAACTGCAGGCAGCCGTTTTTCTGGTTTGTTATTGTGATGGCGGGGATGTCTGGGAAGAAGGGAAGAAGGACATGAATTTGAAACATCAAAAGTTTGTTAAAAAAGGATGTTATTCTGCTTGCATCTCCTGTAAGGATATGCTACATTTAACATAACAAGCATATATTTTTCTTTACCACATTTCATATATTTATCTATATTCTAAAAATAATCTAAGAAAATCTTATGCTTATCCAAGTCAACAACAATTGAAGAGCAGGAGATTTTCAAAGGGTTAAAAGAAAAGTGGAAATTCTCCTGCCAGAAGGGAGAATGAATGAGAAGTAGGAATTCTGTAAAAGTGAAGCGGAATCACAAGGATACGCTGTTTCGGATGATTTTCAGCACGAGGGAGAATCTGCTGAGTCTTTATAATGCGGTGAATCATTCGCATTACACAGATGCATCGGAGCTTGAGATTGTGACGCTGAAAAATGCGGTTTATATGAACATGAAGAATGATCAGGCGTTTCTGCTTGATATGCAGCTGAACCTTTATGAACATCAGTCCACCTGGAATCCGAATATGCCGCTGCGCTTTTTGATGTATGTGGCAAAGGAGTACCAGATGCTGGTGCGGAATCAGACGCTTTATGCATCGGCGCTGGTAAAGGTGCCGACACCGCATTTTGTTGTGTTTTATAATGGGGAGACGGAGCAGGAGGCGGAGACGATTCTGAGGCTGTCGCATTCGTTTCAGCAGAAGACGGATAAACCAGAGCTGGAATTGATGGTAAGGGTGTTGAATATTAACCTTGATAAGAAACAGGAAGTGTTGGAGGCGTGCCAGCTTTTGAAAGAATATATGCTTCTGGTGAATAAGATTCGTAGATATACGGATGAGTATAAAGATATTAATCAGGCAGTCGAACAGGCAGTGACGGAGTGTATCGAGGAAAATATACTGGCTGATTTTTTAAGAAAGAATCGGGCGGAGGCGATTGAAATGTGTATTTTTGAATATGATGATAAGCGGGAGAAGGAGCTGATCCGGAAGGCGGAGTATGCGGAAGGTATGAAAGAGGGAGAAAGGATTGGACGGGAAGCTGGAAAGAAAGAAGAAGCCGAACGGATATTTAATATTTACCAATTATTTCGCGCGAACTACACGGAAAACCAGATTAAAGAGAAGCTGGGGATGAATGTAGAAGAAGTACGGAAAATTTTGGAACGATTTAAATGATTTTTAGCTTAGACGGGAGTGTCTTTCGGAGGGAGGGCACTCCTTATTTGAATACGAAAGTTATGACAGATGCACCGTTGGATATGGAAATGCGGAAACGGTATTTGGGAATGTTCTGGGGCAGTTACTGTTCACGGGTAGGCACTTTTGGAACAGAAAGTGCCGTAAGAAAACGTGGTGGCAGCAGGAATTTGCCGTATTTGAATGCGAAGCCACAGCAAATTCCGTTACTGGGCACGCATGCGTGAGCAGTAACTGGGGCATAAAATAAGAATGTAAAAGAAATAAATTCTTCTTGCATCCTATATGCGGATATGCTACATTTATCTTATCAAGCATATATTTTTCTTTATCAGCAATTTAAGCGGTATCTAATATTCTAATTTTAATCTGAGAAATCTTATGCTTATCCAAGTCAACAACAATTGAAGAGCAGGAGATTTTCAAAGGGTTAAAAGAAAAGTGGAAATTCTCCTGCCAGAAGGGAGAATGAATGAGAAATATGAATTCTGTAAAAGTAAGGCGGGATCACAAGGATACGTTGTTTCGGATGATTTTCAGTACAAGGGAGAACCTGTTGAGTCTGTATAATGCGGTAAATCATTCACATTATACGGATGCAAAAGAGTTGGAGATCGTGACGCTGGAAAATGCAGTTTATATGAATATGAAAAATGACCAGGCATTTTTGCTGGATATGCAGTTGAATTTGTATGAACATCAGTCAACCTGGAATCCGAATATGCCGCTGCGTTTTTTGATTTATGTGACGAAAGAATACCAGATGCTCATTCGGAATCAAACGCTGTATGCGTCAACGCTGGTAGAATTGCCGACCCCACACTTTGTTGTATTTTACAATGGAGAAGAGGAGCGGGAAGCGGAAAGTGTTCTGAAACTGTCACATTCATTCTGCCAGAAGGCGGATGAACCAGAGCTGGAATTGATAGTGAAGGTATTGAATATTAATCTGGATAAAAAACAGAGGATTTTGGAAACTTGCTGCCTGTTGAAAGAGTATATGCTTCTGGTTGACAAGATTCGTAAATATGCGGCAGAGTATAAGGACATAAACCGGGCGGCAGAGCAGGCTGTGACGGAATGTATTGAGGAAAATATACTGGCTGATTTCCTGAGAAAGAATCGAACGGAGGCGATAGAGGTGTGTATTTTCGAATATGATGAGAAACGGGAAAAGGAATTGATTCGGAAGGCAGAGTATGCGGAAGGTAAGAAGGAAGGATTAAAGGAAGGTCAGAAGCAGGGTGAAGAACGAGTGTTTGGAATTTATAGATTATATCGAGATAAATATACAGAAAACCAGATTGCAGAACAGATGAAAATAGATGTGGATGAAGTTAGGCATATTTTGGAAAAGTTTAAGGAATAGGTGCGGCGGTTGGTTATACATATGCGGATCCGCTGGATAACTGGACGGATGCGCTTATGATTGGAAATGCCTGTTATCAAAAAGAAGATGTCAGTGCCCTGAACTGCGTTGCTGCAGCCTACCGACCAGATTACCAGAATGAAGATCCAATATTCTTATATCCATATCGTGTTTACATACCGGGCACTGGCAGCAGCGGTGTGCGCGTGGAGTGGAATGTGCATGGTAAAAATGGAGTTTGTGTTTTATAGATAGTAGTGTGCTAAAATTTTAGGAGAGGGTAAAACGCGAAAAAGAGCTCTAAACGAAATAAGGATGGAAGAAATCACCCTCCAAAGTGAATTCTTCCATCCCTTTTCTTTACTCTTTTACAATCCGAAACTCCCTCCATTTTCCACTCCGGTAGCGCATCACAACTACGAAGCAGGCGATCAGCCATGCGGGCGGCATGCTCACATAGTAGCAGCGGAAGCCAACCGGGGTGAGCGCCAGAAGAAAGGAGAGCGTGAGGCGGATGCCCAGGTTGATGAAACCGGAAGCTGCCGGGATCTTGACATCGCCGGCTCCCTGCAGGAAACCGCAGGTGATGTTGGTGATCGTGCTGGTCCAGATGAAGAACATCAGGATGTCGAGATGTTCCTTTGCGCGCCGCAGGGACTCTCCGGTGATGTTGAAGATCTGGAGAAGCGGCCGGTCAAAAAGCAGAACCACGATACTGATGGAGATACTGATCAGGACACCCATCAGGATGGTCGTGCGGTAACCGCGGCGGGCACGGTTCAGCTTTTCGGCGCCGATATTCTGTCCGGCGAAGCTGGAGATGGCGACGTTAAAGCTCTGGGACGGAATGTGTGCGAGTTGTTCGACCTTCAGCATGGCAGCGTAGCCCTCGATGCTGGGAGCGCCGAAGGAGTTGATGAGACGCTGCAGGATGAGGAAACCAATCGAATTGACGCCCGTCTGCAGCATGATCGGAATACTCAGGCGCATCAGCAGCGCCCCCTGTCCTTTCCAGGCGTAGAGATAACGCCGTTTTGGCAGCAAGTCCGGGAAAATATGCCGCAGGTACAGGAAACTGGCGATGGCAGAACCAGCCTGTGCGATCACGGTCGCGGCAGCCGCGCCAGAGACGCCCATATGAAAGATGGAGATAAACACACAGTCCAGCACAATGTTCAGGGCGGCGGAGATCATCAGGAAAATGAGTGCGCCGCGCGAATCACCGTGTGCCCGCAGGATGCCATAGGTGACATTGTAGAGCAGCTGGAAAATAATTCCACCGCTGTAGATCAGAAAGTATGCCATACTGTCGAAACGCATTTCTTCCGGTGCCTGCAAAAAGCCGAAAATAACTGGACGGGCTGCCAGAAAGCAGGCGGCGGTTAAAAATATACTTACGACCACGGCAATCAGATAGGAGACGGAGATGGATTCCTGTATGTCTGTCTCTTTTTTGGCACCGAAATACTGGGCGACTGCGATGTTGACACCGGCACCGATGGAGGTGCAGATGGCGGTCAGAAGCCAGATCATGGAGCTGGTTAGTCCGACGGCTCCAAGGGCGGTCGCGCTGATGAGGTTTCCGACGATCACGCTGTCAGCGAGGTTGTACAAAACCTGCAGCAGGTTTGCCCCCATGATAGGCAGGGAAAAGAGCAGGATGGAGGACCATTCCCGCCCTTCGGTCATATCTTTTTTCATATGTATAAAACTCCTTTGATACAGCTAAAATCATGAGTTTAGTGTAGCATAGGGGATGGAAAAAGTAAAGAGAACGGAAAGCGCTTGTCAAGTGGAAAGAGAAGGATCTATAATAGAATAGATTTAATGTAACTGTTCAGTAGGTCTGCGCATTTACTGCGCTGACCGTACGAAAACATGGGCCAGCAGGCAAAAATCCCATTGCCGTAGGCAATTTTTAATGGATTTTTGCGCGTGACTGTGAGGGGACTGAACAGTTGCGATTTAACGAATATTAAGAAAAAGGGATGAGGAAATCTTGAATCACAACATGGAAATGACGGAGGAAACGACGGGAAGCGGGGCAGCACGGTGGGGCTTTTATCTGATGGGGCTTCTGATTCTGGCGATGGGGCTTACGCTCAATACGAAAGCTGGACTCGGAGTGTCGCCGATTATTTCACTTTCGTATGCGGCATCCGTGATCTGGAACCGGAATTTTGGTGATATGACCTTTGTCCTGTATGGTATCTTTGTCTTGATTCAGGCGGCGATTCATCTGCGGGAGAAAGGAAAAGCCGGACGCAGCCTGCTTATGAAAGATGCGCTGCAGTTTCCATTGAGTATTGTATTTACAAGATTTCTGAATGTATTTTCAGTGTGCATACCGTCGTTAGAAGAATGCGGATCGGAGGCGTCTGGACTTTTAGGACGCCTGGGAGTGCTGATGCTTGCCCTGATTTTTACAGGCATCGGCGCGGCGATGTCCCTGTCAATGCGGCTGGTGCCAAATCCGGGCGATGGTCTGGTGCAGGTGTTTGCAGACACCTTTGGAATCGGCACGGGTCTGATGAAGAACTGTGTGGATGCGTTTTGCATTGTTCTGTCACTGATTATGGGACTTTTGTTTGCGGGAAAACCGGTGGGAATCGGCATTGGAACGGTCTGTGCTGTCATGCTGGTGGGGCGCGTGATTGCGCTGTTTCATCATATTTTTGGAAAGGCGATGCTGCAGGCGGCTGGACTGGAAAGTGGCAGGAACTGACAGAGTGTGTGGAAAAGATAAAAGCAGCCGATTTTTGAGGGAAATTCAGATACATAAAATAATAGGAGATAAATAAGATGAAATTGAGAATGAAGCGGAAAGCAATGGTAGTATTGGCAGCAGGCATGTTGATGAGTGCGGCAGCTCCGGCGGCTGCGATGGCGGCGGAGAAAGCGACAGGACCGGCGCTTACGGCAAGCTACAACGGGGATGTAAATACACTGGAGGCGGCGAAGGATGCAACGCAGCTGATTGTGGTGATTGGCAACCGCCAGGATCCGGCGAAGAGCCGTCTGGACTGGTATAAACGCGATGCAGATGGAAAACTGGTGCAGGTGATGTCGAAAGAAGCGGTCAGCGGCATGAACGGTATCACGATGCAGAAGCAGGAGGGCGATAAGAAGACGCCGGCGGGTGTGTACCGCTTTACGATGGCATTTGGCCTGAAGGCAAATCCGGGAACGATTCTGCTGTATCACCAGATCGTGGACGGCGATTATTATGTGGATGACGGAAACAGCCAGTATTATAACAAGCTGGCAAATACGAAGCAGGTACAGAAGGACTGGAATTCGGCGGAGGATCTGATGGCGCAGGCGCCGCAGTATAATTATGGCCTGGTACTGGATTATAATCCGGAGTGTACACCGGGAAAGGGATCGGCGATCTTTCTGCATTGCCCGAAGAGCTGGAATAATACGGGAACTTCCGGATGCATCAGTATTCCGGAGGAAGATATGAAACAGGTTGTGTGCCAGGTGGATACCGGGACGAAGATTGTAGTGGTGCAGGATGAGAGCGATTTAGCAAATTACTAATTAGATAGGCTGTGAGAGTCAGATCTCATTTGGGGATTTTTATCTGGAAGCAGATAGGAACCCCCAGATGAGTTTTTTTGTTTCATAGGACATAATTTCCTAATGAAACCCAAAAACGCCGGACAATATCCGGCGCTCAGGTGTCTCAAAATATCTGTCCCTACGTTGGCATTATCCAAATCAGGTTTTGGGTCGGAACTTTTGGTTCCCTCTCAGCCTGCATCACAAGCTCCCCATTATCGAAATGAATTGTAGCATGATTTGGAAAAAATAGCAATGGAAACTCTGGTTTTATGATTTATTTGCCCCGCCCATCTGCCGGCTCAGCATCCGCAGCATTTCCGCCTGCCGTTTCTGCGCTGGGGGCATTTGGTCGGTCAGGATCGAAAAAAGAGTGTCCATTTCTGAGGTTGAGAATTGCGGGGAACCGTTGCTGCCCCGGAGACTCATGAGAAGCGGCAGAAGCTTGTCTTGCGGCGTGTTTCTTGCCTGATCGGCTAACTGTTCCATCTGTTTTATTTTGTCTGGATCCATGGAGCGGAGTCTCGGATCCTGTTTCCAGTTTTGAAATTCCATAGTGTGTGCCTCCTGTCTGGTTGAAGTGGATGTGCCAGATGCACGGTCTGTGGTTTTTTTCTGTCTGCGGGAATATTCGGCTTGCGGGTAAAGGACAGATGCCGGAACTGCATCAGAATTGGGTGAATCATTCTGGATATCTTGCGAAGTCGGAAAGGATGCTGTCTGCGGCATATTTTGCCAGTAGGATTCATAGAGGCGGGAACCTTCGATAAAATTTAAGACCAGATCGATCGAACTTTGCTCTTCCTCTGTGCCATACGGCTTGATCGCTTTCAGCATATCAACCGGCGAATCCTTGTCGCGTTCGCCCACCGAGCAGATTCCGATCTCACCGTCGGCCGGATCAGCAAATAGCTGCATCGTCTTTTCTAGTTCGCGGAATTTCACAAACAGGGAGAAAAAACGCTGTTCCGGGATGTGAATATAGGGAAGCGCCGCCTTGACAAGCTGCATATGTGGGAGTGAGGTCAAGCGGTCTAACTCGGTCATTTTGAGAGAAACATCTTGGTTCACGAAAAAACCCTCCCAAATCTTTGTCTCAATATATGCAGATGAGAGGAAAAAAAGACGTTTTGGTTCACGGGTAGGCACTTTTGGAATCGAAAAAGAACGGGAATGTTTAAAGAAAAAAAGCTCCGGGACAGGAAAAACCACATATAGTATATTATAAAAAATAAGAAAGAAAAGGATTCAGAGCTATGAACACCCGGCTGATCATTGATGGAAATGCCGTTTATGAAATAGATGAAGACTGTCTCGCCTGCCGCGGACGGCGGACTGGATGCAGACGCTGTGTGGAACCGTGTTCCCGCACCCGGGGACGAAGCACGCCTTTACAGAAATTGGAACCTGCCAGTGAAAAATCACAAACTCACAAATAAAGAAAGATGTGGTATAATGTAAAGAAAGAAATTCCCCTCATTCCAGCCTGCCCAGCCACTTCCTCATGAGGTGTCAGGGAAAGCTGGAATGGGGATACCGTAGCAGAGCTCCAGAGTCCTAAGACAAACTGGCTCACAACAACATTGCATCAGGAACTGAAAGGACGAATCCATATGAACCCATATAAAATCATGCTGGTAGATGACGAGGAGGAAGTACGGACAAGCATCATACGCAAAATCGACTGGCAGGATGCCGGATTCGAGGTGATCGGGGATGCGGAGAACGGGAAGGAAGCGCTGGAAAAGATCGAGCAGAATGAGCCGGATGTTGTGCTGACAGACATCCGGATGCCATATATGGACGGGCTGGAGATGGCGGAGAATATACGGCAGAGATATCCGTCCATCAAGATCGTGATTTTTTCTGGTTTTGATGAATTTGAGTACGCCAAAAAGGCGATCAAGCTCAATGTGATCGAATATATTTTAAAGCCGGTCAATGTCGAAGAGCTGACGGCGATTTTAAAGAAAATCAAGAAAAATCTCGATGAGGAGATCGAGCAGAAGCGGAATGTTACCCTGCTTCGGGAAAGTTATATCAAGAGTCTTCCGGCGATCCGGGAACATTTTTTGAATGACCTGATTCACGGCGGCATGGAGGAAGCGCAGATTGAGGAAAAACTGAACGAATATGCGATCGACGTTGCGGGTGCGGTCAAATGGGTGATTGCGGCGATCCATCTGGAACCGGATGAGAAGGTGGACAAGGCAGTTTCGCTGCATCAGCAGCGGGAGCTGATTCCGATTTCCGTTCGCAATCTGATTGAGGAAAAACTGGAAGGGCAGTACCGTTTTATTGTGTTCCACTCTTCCTTTGAGACGATCCTTCTGGTGGCGATCGACAAAGACAATACGCAGACCGGACTGATTGCCCTGCTGGGCGATATCTGCAAGGAGACGAAGAAAATTCTGGAGGTATCGGTTACGATCGGCGTGGGTGAGAGCTGCAGTTCGCTGACGGATTTAAGCCGCCCGTGCCACACGGCACTCAATGCACTCGGTTACCGTGCGATCACAGGTTCCGGCGGTGTGATCTGCATCGGCGATATGGAGCCGTCCGGGCATGAAAAACTCCGGTTCGACAGCCGGATGGAGTCGGAGCTTATAGCGGCAGTCAAGTTTGGACCGAAGGAAAAGATCCGTTCCGTGATAGACGGGATTGTGAGCCGGATGGAGGATGCGCGGGTGCATTACCGCCAGTATCAGGCGTATGTGCTTGCGATCATCAATGTGCTGACACAGCTCTCCCAGCAGTATGATCTGCGGATCAGCGAGATGTTTGGCGTGGAAAATGATTATTTCGAGATTCTGGGGCGCGTCCAGAAGATGGAGAATGTCCGCCCGTACCTGACCGAGGTGGCGCTCAAGATGAATGCCGGAATGGAAGAAGAGCGGAGCAATACGACAAAAAATGTGATCCGCGAGGCGAAGCAGTACATTCAGGACAATTTTCAAGATCCGGAGCTGTCGGTGGAGAAGATCTGCCGCCATCTGCATATGAGCCCGGCATATTTTTCAACGATGTTTAAGAAGGAGACGGGACAGGCATACATCGCCTATCTGACCGATGTCCGGCTGGGGCGCGCGGTCGAGCTTCTGATGGCAACTGACGACAAGACGTATATCATCGCGGAAAAGGTCGGCTACCCGGAGCAGAACTATTTCAGTTACGTATTTAAGAAAAAATTCGGTGTTTCCCCGACGCGGTACCGCACGGCACACCGGAGCGGGGAGGCATAATGGGTAAAAAAAGGACGATCTGGAAGAAAAAGCTCTTTGACGATGCCAGCATCCGGTCGATGATCTTTATCTATTTTACGATCACGGCGCTGGCGGCGAGTGTACTGATCTCCCTGTCGCTGTACCAGAGAATGTCACGGCAGGTCACGGAAGTAGTACAGGAGGAGAGCCAGAACCTGATCGCGCAGGTGGGGCGCTCTGTGGAGTCGTATCTCCGCACGATCATGAAGCTGTCCGACTCGCTTTATTATGGCACGATCAAGAATGCCGATCTGTCGAGCCAGTCGCTTGGAAGTGAATTTACGCTTCTCTACGATAATAATAAGGATAATGTGGAGAATATTGCCCTGTTTTCGGAGGATGGGGCGCTTCTGGAGGCAGTCCCGGCGGTGCGTCTGAAAAATGAGGTGGATGTGACGCAGGAAGAATGGTTCCGGAGCGCCTTAAACCGGACGGAAAACCAGCATTTTTCCCTGCCGCACGTACAGTATGTGTTTGACAATGCGGAAAATCAATACCGATGGGTCATTTCGCTATCGCGGGCGGTCGAACTGACACACGGAACCTCGACCTCGCAGGGCGTCCTTCTGGTCGATATCCGCTATTCGAGCCTGGAACAGCTCTTTGGCGGCATCACGACGGGGCGCGGCGGTTATTTCTATATGATCAGCGGAAATGGCGAGATTCTTTACCACCCGCAGATGCAGCTTCTGGATTCCGGCTGGGTGCAGGAGAACAATGGACAGGCAGCCGGCTATTCGGACGGAAATCATGAGGAGATATTTGCCGGAAAAAAGCGGATGGCGACGGTCAAGACGATCGGCTACACAGGCTGGAAGGTGGTCGGGGTGACGCCGGAAAATGCCGTGTCGCTCAACACGATCAAAACCCGGCTTTTTATCGTATTTGTCATTGCCCTCATTTTGTGCATTCTGGCTCTGATTAACTCTTATATTTCATCGAGGATCACGAATCCGATCCGCGAGCTGGAAAAATCGGTCGGCGTCCTGGAGGCGGGCAATTTAAGCGCACCGGTGTACATCGGCGGTTCGTATGAGATCCGCCATCTGGGAAAATCGATCAGTGATATGGCGGGTCAGATCCGCCTCCTGATGCAGGATATTGTGCGTGAGCATGAGGCGAAACGCAAGCAGGAGTTTGATACGCTGCAGTCGCAGATCAATCCGCATTTCCTCTATAATACGCTCGATATCATTGTCTGGATGATTGAAAATGAGCAGAAAACGGAGGCGGTCAAGGTGGTGACGGCGCTGGCGCGGTTCTTCCGTATCAGTTTAAGCCGCGGCAAGAGCTTAATTACTGTGAAGGATGAGCTGGAACACGTCCGGAATTACCTGATGATCCAACAGATGCGGTTTAAAAATAAGTTTACCTATACGATCAAGTCAGATGATGAGGTTTTGGAACTTGCAAGTTTAAAACTGATGCTGCAGCCGCTGGTGGAGAATGCGATCTACCATGGCATGGAATATATGGACGGCGACGGCGAGATCTTCGTGCGCGCCTGGCAGGAGGAAAAAGAGCTGTATCTGGAGGTGCGGGACAATGGGCTTGGCATGACGGAGGAACAGGTCGAGAGCCTCTTTACCGATACGGCGCACGTGGCATCCAAGCGCGGATCCGGCATCGGGGTACGCAATGTCAACGAGCGGATCAAGCTGTATTTCGGCGCGGAATATGGTCTTTCGATCGAGTCGGAGCCGGATGAGGGAACCGCGGTGAAGATTCATCTTCCGGCAGTGCCTTACGAGAAAGTGCTGGAAGAGAAGAAAGTGTAAAAGTGGGGGCGACAGATCAATGCGATATGGAGTGAGAAAAAAAAAGGAGCTGGTGCTCTGGGGAATCCTGTGTGTGGGACTTATTTTGCTGTATCTCCTTTCCTCCACGGATTGGATCATCAAGGAAAAAGAGGTGGAGGTCTACCCGGTGTCCCTGATTATCAGCGATACTTCGGATGATGATTACGTCAACTTCCGCAAGGGCGTGGATCAGGCGGCGGTTGAGTATAATGTAGATGTCAGCTTTATTACCCTGTATGAAAAGGATAATCTGGCACAGCAGATGGAGCTGGTGCGCCGGGAAGCGGCAGACGGTGCCGGGGCAGTGATACTGGAGCCGGTTGATGAGCTGGAATGCCGCCAATATCTGGAAGAAAATACATATGGAACGCCGATTATCCTGCTGGGTGAATTATCACCGGATGAGGAGGTCAAGGGGGCGGTTCATATGGACTGGACGGCAGCCGGGAGAAAGCTGGGCGAGGCGATTACGGCGGAACAGAGCCCCGATCTTCCTGTCTGGATCTTTGCAGATAACCCATATATCGGCAAGGCGGGGGAGATGAAGCAGGGGCTGACGGAGGTGCTGGAAAAACAGGGCTTTTCCTATACCATTGTGCCGCGCGGCACCGATGATACTTACCGTTCCGTCATTGAAAAAACAGTTTATCCGGGCAGCGGCACGGCGGTGGTGGCGGCACTGGATTTCGCCAGCACAGCGGAGGCGGCGGAGATTGTCGGCGGAAGCAGCGTGTACGGAAAATACATTTCCGGGCTATACGGCGTCGGGATGATGCCGTCCCTGCTGGATCAGCTTGACAAGGGGACAATCCGGGGGCTGGTGGTGACAAACCAGTTTGACGCGGGCTATTTTGCGGTCAAAAAAGCAGTGCAGGCGATTGAAAAAGAGCAGGAGAGAAGCCAGCTTTCATTGGAATCCTACTATATAGAGAAGGATGAGCTGCGCTCGAAGAAATATGAGAAGATGCTGTACCCGATTGATTAAAAATCCGGGAGGGAGTATAGAAAGATGAAAAAAAACGGAAAAAGCATTCAGATGGCGCTGGCACTTCTGGCAGTGGGCACACTTCTTTTAAATGGATGCAGCGCGGCAAAACCGGCAGAAAAAAAGAGCATCCGTATCGGTGTAACGCTGTACCGGGGCGAGGATGCCTTTATCAACAATATCCGTTCCAGCCTGGAGGAAAAGGCGAAGGAATATGAGCAGCAGACGGGCATTAAGGTCAATCTGGAAATCATGGATCCGAAGGGAAACCAAAATACGCAGAACAGCCAGGTAGATCGTTTCCTTTCCCTGGAATACGATGCGATCTGCGTCAATATGGTGGATCGCTCAGCAGCATCGTATGTCATCAACAAGGCGATGGATGCCGGGACGCCGGTCGTATTTTTCAACCGCGAACCGGTCGAGGAGGACATGAAACGGTGGGAGCACCTCTATTATGTAGGGGAGGACGCGCGGGAATCGGCGGTTCTGCAGGGAGAGCTTCTGGTGGATGCGTATCAGGAAAATCCGGGCAGTCTTGACTTAAATGGGGATGGAACCGTGGGATATGTGATGTTGGAGGGCGAGCGCAGCCATCAGGATTCGCTGATCCGCACAGAGTGGTCGGTGCAGACGATGCGCGACGGAGATATTCCGTTGGAAAAACTGACCGGTGGTTCGGCAAACTGGGATCGGAGCCAGGCGGCGGCGCTGATGGAACAGTGGATCCGCCAGTTCGGGGATGCGATCGAGGTGGTGATCGGCAACAACGATGAGATGGCGCTCGGAGCTGCCGAGGCGCTTGAACGCGTCGGTGACACAAGGGGCGTCAAGGTGGTCGGCATCGACGGAACCCCGCAGGGAATCGAGGGGCTTAAGAGCGGAAAACTGTATGGAACAGTCCAATGTGACAGCGACGAGTATGCAGAAGTGATTTTTGAGATAGCTGCCGCCGAGGCACTTGGTCAAAATGTACAGGAAAAGGTCGAATTAGAGGAAGGAACCTATTATCAATGCAGTCAGAAAGCGTTGACTGTTGCTGATTTACCATAAAATCCCACAGTTTCACACCGGAAAAACAAGAATATGTGAATAAAATCACAAAGGATCTAAAAAAATTTTATATAAGAACCAAGAAAATTATATGGAAAAGTGTACAAACGATCCGTATAATAAAGGTGTCGATAAGAAAAAATGACGAATCGGCGAAACTGTATAATGTGTGTATGCGGAAAATTTAACTGTTCGGTGGATCCGGACAGCGCAAACGGATACGCAAGTTTAAGGGAGGACAAACATTATGAAACTGAAAAAAGTAGCAGCACTTGGTTTGGCAACTGCAATGGCATTTTCCGTAACTGCTTGCTCCAGCAAACCGGCAGAGACAACTGCAGCGGCAGAAGAGACAACAGCAGCAGCTGATGCAGCAGAGACTGTTAAAGAAGCAATCGAAGGAAAAGATCCGGCAGAAGTTAAAGTTGGTATTTCTATTTACCAGTTCGCTGATAACTTCATGACACTGTATAGAAACGAACTTCAGAAATATTTAGTAGATGAGCTTGGCTTAAAGGCAGAGAACATCTCCATCATGGATGGTAAGAATGACCAGTCCGAGCAGATGAACCAGATCCGTAACTTCGTTACTCAGGGATTTGATGTTATGATCATCAACCTGGTTCAGGCTTCTTCTGAGCCGGATGTAACCAACATCTGCAACGAAGCAGGTATCCCGGTTGTTTACATCAACCGTGAGCCGGATGCTGAGAGAGAGCAGGCTTGGGTTGACGACGGCATCAAAGCTACTTATGTAGGTGCTGATGCTAGACAGTCCGGTACATATCAGGGTGAAGAGATCGCTGAGCTTGAGAACAAGGGTGATGCAGACGGCGACGGCGTTGTTCGTTACATCATGGTTCAGGGTGATCCGGAGAACGTAGATGCTCAGTACAGAACTGAGAAATCCGTTGAGGCTTTAAAGGCAGCTGGCGTAGAGGTTGAAGAGCTGACCAAGCAGCGTGGTGATTGGGATCAGACAAAGGGTCAGGAGATCACTGCTAACGCTCTGTCCCAGTACGGCGACAAGATCGATGTTGTATTCTGCAACAACGATGCTATGGCTCTTGGTGCTCTGCAGGCTATCGAGGCAGCTGGAAGAACTGTAAACAAAGATATCTACCTGGTAGGTGTTGATGCTCTGGTTGAGGTTGTTGAGAACGTTATGAACGACAAGATGACCGGTACCGTATTCAACGATTACTTCGGACAGGCTCATACAGCAGCTGACAAAGCTCTTGATTTCGTAAACGGCAAAGATGTTGACAACGTATACATGGTAGACTATGTAAAGGTTACAACTGAGAACGCTGGCGATATTCTGGAAATGATTAAATAATTGTAGCTGTTCAGAGAAGGACGGTTATGAACATATCACTCCCCTGCAGGGGAGTGAATAAAGTGTCGGGTGTGCAGATGGCACACCCGATTTTATGAAAGGAGAGAATGGGATGGCAGAGTACAGATTGGAGATGCGCGGGGTATCGAAAAGCTTCCCTGGCGTAAAAGCTCTGGACAAGATAAACCTCAAAGTACGTCCCGGCACCGTCCATGCACTGATGGGAGAAAACGGCGCTGGTAAATCCACCTTGATGAAATGTCTCTTTGGTATTTATCATATGGATGAAGGTGAGGTATATCTGGATGGAGAAAAAGTGGAGATCCACAATCCGGATGAAGCCCTTCACAGAGGACTGGCCATGGTACATCAGGAGCTGCAGCCGATACCTGAGAGAACGGTAGCAGAGAATATGTACACCGGTCGTTATCCAACCAAGAAATTTGGTCCGATTCAGGTCATCGACCATAAAAAGATGTTTGAAGAGACAGCAAAATGGCTGGACGATGTTAAGATGCCGTATAACCCGAAGGCAAAACTGGGAACCATGTCCATCGCCCAGATGCAGTCTGTCGAGATTGCCAAGGCTGTATCCTTAAATGCCAGAGTTGTAATTCTGGACGAGCCGACTTCCTCCTTGACGGATAATGAGGTAGAGGCGCTTTTCCGCATTGTCCGTGACCTGAAATCACGAGGCGTATCCCTCATCTATATTTCCCATAAGATGGCGGAGATTCGTGAGATTTGTGATGATATTACCATCATGCGAGACGGCACCTATGTTGGTTCCTGGCATATGGACGAGATTTCGGATGATGAGATCGTCAAACAGATGGTTGGTCGTGAGCTGACCAATATCTATCCTCCGAAGAATGATACAAAAGCCGGAGAGGTACTGCTGGATGTCAGAGGATATTCCAGTATCCATGATCGTTCCTTCCAGGATTGCTCCTTCACCCTTAGAAGAGGCGAGATTCTTGGATTCGGCGGCCTGGTAGGTGCTCAGAGAACGGAACTGATGGAAGGTATCTTCGGTATGCGTCATATTAAATCCGGAGAAGTTTATATTAAGGGTAAGAAAATGAACATTAAGCGTCCGCAGGATGCAATCCGGGGCGGTATCGGTATGATTACCGAGGACCGACGCGGAACTGGTATTCTGGGATGTCTGTCCATTGCAGATAATGTATCAATTTCCTCCCTGGATCAGTATTTACACTATGGTATCAAACTGAATAAGAAGAAGATTGAGCAGCTTGTCAAGGATAACGTGGCAAAGCTTTCAATCAAGACGCCGAGCAGTAAGACACTGATTCAGTCACTTTCAGGCGGTAACCAGCAGAAGGTTCTGATTTCCCGCTGGCTGGCCAACAACCCGGATATCCTCATCATGGATGAGCCGACCCGTGGTATCGACGTTGGTGCCAAGTACGAGATCTACCAGATCATGATTGACCTGGCAAAGCAGGGCAAAGGTATCATCATGATTTCATCTGAGATGCCGGAGCTGATTGGTATGTCGAACCGTATCCTTGTCATGTGTAATGGTCACATTACCGGTGAGGTACAGGGTGAGGAAGCAACTCAGGAGCGTATCATGAGCTACGCGACTAAGTTCTAAAGGAGGAAGAGAGAATGGATAAGAAACAACTGAATGTAAAAGATATATTGATCAATAACGGTATCGTTATTCTGATCCTGTTGATGGTTCTCTTTGTTGGTGTGACAAAACAGAACTTCTTCAGCCGTAGCAACTTTAGCAACATTTCCATCAACGTAGCATGCCGTTTCATCATCGCAGTCGGCGTATCCGGCTGTCTGATTACGAAAGGTACCGACCTTTCTGCAGGACGTCTGGTTGGACTTTCTGCCTGCCTGGCAGGTACTCTGCTCCAGAAGAGTGATTACAGCGGACATTTTGAACTTACCAAAGGATTTGGCGAGCAGAACGTATGGCTGATTCTCCTTATCTGTATTGCTATCTGCTGTGTATTTGGTCTTATCAATGGTATCGTAGTTGCTTACCTGAATGTACCGGCTTTCATCGGTACCCTGGGTATGCAGATGATCGTATACGGTATCAACCTGGTTTACACAAAATCCGTTCCGTTAGGCGGTTATCGTCAGGAGTATACCATCATTGCAAATGGTAACTTCTTCGGTATTCCGTACCTGTTCATCATTGCATTTGTCATCGGCGCGATCATGTGGTTCGTATTTAACTACACCCGCCATGGTAAATATATGTATGCAATCGGCGGCAACGAGGCAGCAGCAGAGGTTGCTGGTGTAAATGTTAAGAAAACCAAGATCATCATCTATGTAACAGCTACTGCACTGTATGCTATCGCAGGTTTCCTTCTGGGAGCTAAATCTGGTGGTGCCGGTGTAAATACCGGTAACGGTTACGAGCTGGAGGCTATTGCAGCTTGTACCATCGGTGGTGTATCTGTAAACGGTGGTATCGGACGTATCTCCGGTGTTATCATCGGTGTACTTGTATTCGAGTTCTTAAAGACCTGCTTACAGTTCCTCGGCATCGACCCGAACTATCAGTATATTGCACAGGGTATCGTTATCGTTGTTGCGATTGCGCTGGATATCCGTAAGTATATTGCGAAGAAGTAATAAGATTAACTGTGTTCTGACGAGAATGTATGTACCATATGAAAAGTCGTCTGAAACCGTACATAAATATAAGTTCGAAAAGAAATCAGAAACTCCCTCTCCATGGATGCATGGCGGGGGAGTTTTTTATAATAGGATAATCCGTTGGAATCTTCTATTATATAAACTGCCGGGCAGGATTTTTTCTTGTATAAATCTGAAAAGTTGTAATCGGCAGGGGGATGGTGGACGAGATGGCGTGCCAGCGCTTGCTTTGACAGTGACGGAAAAATATTTTTGGATTGCCTGAACTTATTTTTATGGATATAATAAGAGAAGAGGCTGTTTCAGAGTGAGCAGCAGAGAAAACAAGCCATATTCTGAAAGGAACAAGGATGAGCGAAAACGAAATGCTGGAAAAGAATGAGACGATAAAAGAAACAGTGAGCGAAAAACTGGAGACGGCGAAAGAAGCGGCAGAGGAGACGGCAGATAAAACTCTGGAGGAACTGGAAGCGGAGAATGAAAAGCTCCGCCGGGAGCTGGAACTCATGAAAGAAAAGACCATCAAAGAGCGCATCTATGACCATGTGCATGTCTCTGTGCGGACGATGGATATTTTTATCGGCGTGATGGTGGTACTGTTTGTGGTGGTTGTGGTGATGGGGATGCTGAATAAGTAGAAAGCAGCCGTGGTTAAAACTGTTTTGAGGATAAATGAGAGGAGGAAGAAAGATGATGTACCCATTTATGACCTTAAATGATGATACGGAAATTACCCATTCTGAAATGCGGGCAGATGGCAGGGTTAAAGTTTATATAGAAACACCCGATGAAAAAGATGGATTTCACAATGCGATATGCTATTTGCCAGATTACAAGTGGGAGAATATAAATGGTTATTCAGATATGGAAATGAGTTATTTCAAGAAACTGATTCGGGAAAATGCACACTTGATTATGGAGTTTTCACAAGAGGGAGGAATTCTGAGTGCCGCAAATTTTTAGGATTGGACCATATATTGTATATTTTTGGTCGAATGAAAATGAGCCGCTGGAACCGGTGCATGTCCATATTGCAGAGGGAAGAGCAACTTCAAATGCGACAAAAGTGTGGATAACCAGTACGGGCAAGGCATTGCTCAGCCACAATTCTTCCAAAATATCAGCCCAAATTTTGAACAGTATGATTCGGGTGATAGAGGCCAACAGTGAAGAAATTATAGAAAAATGGCTTTCTCATTTTGGAGAAATACGGTACTTTTGTTAAGACTTTTTAAGAAATATAAAAAGGACAACTAATTTTATGGAAATCGAACGCAAATATTTAATTAGTCACATTCCATTTGATATAGCCGGATACCCCTTCCACCAGATCGAGCAGGCATATCTAAGCACTGCTCCGGTCGTGCGTGTCCGTCAGGAGGATGACACCTATTATCTGACCTACAAATCCAAAGGACTGATGGCGCGGGAGGAATACAATCTGCCGCTGACGAAGGAATCCTATGAGCATCTCCGTTCGAAGGCTGACGGCAGGATTCTGACGAAAAAGCGTTATCTGATTCCGATGGAAGGAACGGAGTACACGATTGAGCTGGACATTTTTTTAGGTGAATATGAGGGATTGAAGCTGGCGGAGGTTGAATTTCCAAGTGAGGAAGCCGCACTTGCCTTTGTGCCGCCGGAATGGTTCGGGCGCGAGGTGACGTTTACGGGCGAGTACCAGAACAGCCGTCTGGCGCTGGCGGAAAACCTGGTATTAAAAACGAAAGAATAAAAACGAAAGAACAATACAAAGGTATATTATTAATGATAAAACAAGTAATGAATTGGATCAAAACGCACCGCTACTGTCTGGCAGGACTCTATATGCTGGTGTTTCTGTCAGGATTTTTTCTGCTGGAGCTGCATGAACCATCGGATGTTCATATTATACACTGTGCGGTCGATGACCTGATACCGTTTAATGAATGGTTTGTACTGCCGTATTTTCTGTGGTACGCGTGGGTGCCGGTGTTTATGCTTTATTTTATGATTCGGGACCGGGAGGCATATCTGAGACTTTGCTTTGTGATGTTTGCAGGAGCAACCTTTTGCTTATTTGTCTACCTGCTGGCACCAAACGGTTTAAATCTGCGGCAGGAGATCACATCACAGAATTTCTGCGCGCAGATTGTGCGGTTTCTGCGGAGGGTGGATCCGCCGAACAATGTCTGCCCGTCGATCCATGTATCGAGCACTGTGGCGGTACATCTGACGATCTGCCACGCGGCAAGTGTGCGGAACAAGAAACCGATCCGTACACTTTCGTGGATTGTCACGATTCTGATTTGTCTTTCAACCATGTTCATCAAACAGCATTCGCTGGTCGATGTGCTCTGTGGCTGGATTTTGAGCCTGATTCTTGACGAGGCGGTGAATGTGTGGGTGCTAGTAAAGGCATTTTCAAAAGGAAAAGCTGGAAAAACAACGAATGCGGTTCATGAAGAATAAAAAAGTGAACGAATTGAACAGTTGCAATGATTTTCTGATATCTAAAAAGAAAAAATGATTGCTTTGTGGAAAATAAAAAAATTTATATAAAAAGTCTTATAAAAATAAAGAACAGGAGGAAATAATCATGGCTGTAGTATACGCATTTTTAGCAGATGGACTGGAAGAAGTGGAATGTCTGGCGACGGCGGACGTGCTGATCCGCGCGGGTGTGAAGGTAAAACTGGTTTCGATTACGGGTAAAAAAGAGGTGAAGGGCGCACATGGATTTGGCATTCATGCAGACACCCTGCTGCATGAGATTGATCCGATGAAAGCGGATCTTCTGTTTCTTCCGGGCGGTATGCCGGGAACGAAAAATCTGATGGCGTGCAAACCGCTCTGCGATGCACTGGTGCAGGCAGATGCTGCTGGAAAACGCCTGGCAGCGATCTGTGCGGCTCCGAGCATTCTGGGGCAGCTGGGGCTTTTGAAGGACAAGAAGGCAACCTGCTATCCGGGCTTTGAGGATGCCCTGACCGGTGCGAAGCTGACGGGTGCGGGCGTTGTGACGGACGGCAATATCACAACGGCGCGTGGACTTGGATATGCGCTGGATCTGGGAATTGAGCTGGCATCGCTCTTAGTCGATCGCCCGGTAGCATTACAGGTCAAAGATTCAATTCAGTATGACCAGGTGTAGTTTCAACTTAGAAACATACAGAAAATGCATCAAAAATGGCATAAAACCCACCTAAAACCACTCATAAACCCGCAAAAAGTGAACGCAAAATTATATTTTCCGCTAGTATTTAGCACGCAGATATGCTATAATGCTATCTTGAAGTGTAACGCCCGGTAGAATGGCGGTTCACATATAGAAGCAAGGAGGACCCCTTAAAATGAGTTTACAGGTAGAAAAATTAGAGAAGAACATGGCAAAGCTGACCATCGAAGTTCCGGCTGAAGAGTTTGATGCAGCAATCAAAAATGCGTACAACAAGAACAAAAACAAATTCAGCATCCCGGGATTCCGTAAAGGTAAAGCACCGTTAGCTATGCTGGAGAAGATGTATGGCGCTGGCATTTTCTATGAGGATGCAGCAAACGAAGTGATCGACGCATCTTATCCGAAGGCAGCAGAGGAGAGCAAGGAAGAGATCGTTTCCACTCCGGAGATCAAAGTGACTCAGATCGAAAAAGGTAAGGCATTCATCTACGAGGCAACCGTAGCTCTGAAACCGGAAGTAACTCTGGGCGAGTACAAAGGCGTAGAAGTTAAGAAGGCAGAAGCTGTTGTGACAGACGAGGATGTAGAGAACGAGCTGACTGCAGCACGTAAGAAAAACGGCAGACTGATCGACGTAGAAGACGGCGCAATCGAGGACGGCGACAACACTATCATCGACTTCACCGGCTACATTGATGACAAGACATTTGACGGCGGCGCTGGTACAGATTATCCGCTGGTAATCGGTTCCCATTCCTTCATCGAGGGCTTTGAGGATCAGTTAATCGGCAAGAAAAAAGGCGAGACCTGTGACGTAAACGTTACTTTCCCGGCTGAGTACCATGCAGATGAGCTGGCTGGCAAACCGGCTAAGTTCGTTGTAACCATCAAAGAAGTTAAGAGAAACGAGCTTCCGGAGCTGAACGATGAGTTCGCAAGCGAAGTATCTGATTTCGATACTCTGGATGAGTACAAAGCAGACATCCGCAAGAAACTGCAGGAGAAGAAAGAGCAGGATGCTAAAGTAGAGAACGAGAACAACGTAATCGAAAAAGTAGTTGAGAACGCTCAGATGGAACTGCCGCAGCCGATGGTTGACACTCAGGCAAGAGAGATGGTAGAGAACTACGCTCGCCGTCTGCAGAGCCAGGGCTTAAACATCAACGATTACATGAAATATACCGGCATGACACCGGAGAAGCTGATGGAGCAGATGCGTCCGGAAGCAGAGAAGAGAATCAAGACCAGACTGGTTCTTGAGAAAGTAGTTGAAGTTGAGAACGTAGAAGTTTCCGATGAGAAGCTTGACGAGCAGATCAACGAGATCGCAGCATCCTACAAACTGGAAGGCGCTAAGCTGAAAGAAATGATGGGTGAGCGCGAGAAAGAGCAGATCCGTGAGGACCTGAAAGTTCAGGCAGCGATCGATTTACTGGTAGAGCAGGCAAAGCTTGCTTAATCAAACCGATAAAAGCGAATACTGAAATAAGGCAGAATTCTATGGTGTCCTGAGGCATCATAGAATTTTGTATTACTGTTCACAGGTAGGCACTTTTGGAACCGAAAGTGCCGTGCGATAACATAGTGGCAGCAGATTTTGCTGATTTGTAATGCGAAGCATCAGCAAAATCCTGTTACAGTTTGCACGCGTGTGAACTGTAACAATTTTTGCCATAAACATTCATTCTCAATTATAGGAGGAAGAATCATGAGTTTAGTACCTTATGTCCTTGAATCCACCAGCCGCGGCGAGCGGACGTATGACATTTACTCCCGTTTGCTTAAAGATCGTATCATTTTCCTGGGAGAGGAAGTAAATGATGTGACAGCCAGCCTGGTTGTAGCACAGCTTCTGTTCCTGGAGGCAGAGGATCCGAATAAGGATATCAGCTTATATATCAACAGCCCGGGCGGTTCTGTTACCGCAGGTATGGCGATCTATGACACGATGAATTATATCAAATGTGATGTATCTACCATCTGTCTGGGTATGGCAGCCAGCATGGGCGCATTCCTGCTTTCCGGCGGTACCAAAGGAAAGAGATATGCACTTCCGAACGCAGAAGTGATGATTCACCAGCCATCCGGCGGCGCGAGAGGACAGGCAACCGAGATCCAGATCGTAGCGGAGAATATTCTTCGTACCAAGAAGAAATTAAACGAGATTCTGGCAGCCAATACAGGCCAGCCGTATGACGTGATCGTGCGTGATACAGAGCGTGATAATTACATGACAGCAGAGCAGGCGAAAGAGTATGGTCTGATTGATTGTGTCATTACCAACCACTAATTAGATTTCTGGATGGAATAATAGAAAGGAACAAGGTGGAAGTATGCCAGGCAGAACAGACGACAAAATACGCTGCTCATTTTGCGGCAAGACACAGGATCAGGTTAGAAAACTGATCGCTGGCACAGATAATGTATATATCTGCGATGACTGTATCGAACTCTGCTCGGAGATTCTGGAAGAGGAATTTGCCGATCAGGAAAAAGGACCGGATTTCAGCGGAATCAACCTGCTGAAGCCGAAGGAAATAAAAGAATTTCTGGATGAGTATGTTATCGGACAGGACGATGCCAAGAAGGTGCTCTCTGTAGCGGTTTATAACCATTACAAGAGAGTTATGTCCAAATCCACGCAGGATGTAGAGCTTCAGAAGAGCAATATCCTGATGTTAGGACCGACGGGTTCCGGTAAGACATACCTGGCGCAGACGCTGGCGAAGATCTTAAATGTACCGTTTGCCATCGCGGATGCGACCACTCTGACCGAGGCTGGATATGTCGGCGAGGATGTAGAGAACATTCTCTTGAAGATCATCCAGGCGGCTGATTACGACGTCAGCAAGGCAGAGTACGGCATCATTTATATTGATGAGATTGATAAAATTACGAAGAAGTCTGAAAATGTATCTATCACCCGCGATGTATCGGGCGAGGGTGTACAGCAGGCGCTTTTAAAGATTCTGGAAGGAACCATTGCCAGTGTTCCGCCGCAGGGCGGCAGAAAGCATCCGCAGCAGGAACTGATTCAGATCGATACGACCAACATCCTGTTCATCTGCGGCGGTGCATTTGACGGTCTGGAGAAGATCATCGACAGCCGTTTAGGTGCCGGTTCCATCGGATTTAACTCCGATATTGTGGATCGCAAGCATCAGGATATCGATGAGCTTCTGAAACAGGTAATGCCGCAGGATCTGACGAAGTTTGGTCTGATTCCGGAGTTTATCGGTCGTGTGCCAATCACGGTATCGCTCCAGACGCTCAATGAGGAGGCGCTGGTCCGCATTTTAAGAGAGCCGAAGAATGCACTGATCAAGCAGTATCAGGCGCTTCTCGATCTGGACGGCGTGAAGCTGGAGTTCACGGATGATGCGCTGATGGCGATCGCCCACATGGCAGTCGAGAGAAAGACGGGAGCCAGAGGACTTCGTTCTATCATGGAGTCCCTGATGATGGATACCATGTATGAGATTCCGTCCGATTCCACGATCGGCATCTGCACGATTACCAAAGACGTAGTCGAGGGAAAGAGTGCGCCGGAGCTGGTATATCGCGACAATACGGTGCCCCGCAAGTCTTTTACAGGACGTTCTAAGAAAGACAGAACCGGCGAGATTGCGTAAATGTAAAGGAAAATAAATGCAGCAGCTTGAGAATGGCGGCTGTTAATGGGGTCTGTGAGATGGCGAACTGCCATAGGCAGACCCCTGTTTTTCTTTTCACAGGAAATAACGATACATTTGATTAAGAAAGATAAAGGTGTTATGGAAGATAAGAAACTGACAATGCCGATGATCGCGCTGCGCGGACTGACCGTGCTGCCGCAGATGACGGTAAATTTCGATATCATCCGGGATAAATCCATCGCGGCGGTGGAGCAGGCGATGGTGGGCGATCAGCGAGTATTTCTGGCGACGCAGAAGCAGCCGGATGAGGTGATCCCGGATATTGACGGGATTTTTCAGGTAGGAACGATTGGCTACGTGAAACAGCTTGTCAAGATGCCGGGCGGCATGGTGCGCGTCACGGTGGAAGGGCAGGAGAGAGCCGAGCTTCTGGAGATGGAGAAGGGCGAGGCATGCTGCACTGCGATCGTGGAGATTCTGGATCCGGTCGAGGACGATCTGGACACGATTCAGAAAGAGGCGATGCTCCGGATTCTGAAAGAAAAGCTGGAAGAATACGGAAAATTAAATGTGGCAGCGGGACGTGAAGTATTAAGTCCGTTGATCGCACAGCCAGATCTGACCGAATTAATGAACCAGATATCAGCCCAGTTCCCGTGGAACTATGAAGCGCGCCAGTCGGTACTGGAATGCCGGACGCTGACGGAGATGTATGAGACAGAGCTGCAGCTTCTGCTGACGGAATTAGAGGTTTACCGCGTGAAACGCGAGTTTCAGACGAAGGTAAAGGCGGCGCTGGATAAAAATCAGCGTGATTATATTCTGCGGGAACAGCTGCGTGTGATCCGGGAGGAGCTGGGAGAGGAAAATCCGGTTTCTGATGCGGATGAGATGAAAGAACAGTTGAAGAAGATCAAAGCCAGCGTGGAAGTAAAGGAGCGGATCCGCAAGGAGATCAACCGTTTCCAGAATATGCCGGCTGGCAGCCAGGATGCGAATGTGATCCGGACATATCTGGAAACGGTGCTGGAACTGCCGTGGAACAAAATGACGAAGGATAACGCGAGCCTGAAGCATGCGGAAGAGATTCTGGAAGCCGACCATTATGGTCTGGAAAAGGTCAAAGAGCGTGTGCTGGAATACCTGGCAGTCCGCATCCTGACGAAGAAGGGCACCAGCCCGATCCTTTGCCTGGTGGGACCGCCTGGAACCGGTAAAACTTCGATCGCCCGCTCGATTGCGAAGGCGATGGGACGCAAATATGTCCGCATCAGCCTGGGCGGCGTGCGCGACGAGGCGGAGATCCGCGGTCACAGAAAGACCTACGTCGGCGCGATGCCGGGACGCATCGTGGAAGGGCTCAAGCAGGCAGGGGTTGCCAATCCGCTGATGCTGCTGGATGAGATCGACAAAGTCAGCAGCGATTATAAGGGAGATACATCCTCGGCGCTCTTAGAGGTGTTGGACAGCGAGCAGAATGTGAAATTCCGCGACCATTATGTGGAGATCCCGATTGACCTGTCGGAGGTATTATTTATCGCGACGGCGAATACAACGCAGACGATCCCTGGACCGCTGCTGGACCGTATGGAGCTGATTGAAGTCAATAGTTACACGGAAAATGAAAAATATCACATTGCAAAAGACTATCTGATTCCGAAACAGCTGGAGAAGAATGGCCTTTCGAAGGAACAGTTAAATATCACGGGTTCGGCGCTGGAGAAAATGATTCACAGCTACACCAGGGAAGCCGGAGTCAGGAATCTGGAGCGCCGGGTTGGCGATATCTGCCGCAAGGCAGCCAGAGAGGTGCTGGAGAAGAAGAAACCGTCGATCCGCGTGACAGAGCGGAATCTGGATCATTATCTGGGACGCGAGAAAGTCTTCTTCGATGCAGCCGGAAATGAGGCACAGGTCGGTATCGTGCGCGGTCTGGCGTGGACGAGCGTCGGCGGCGATACACTGCAGATCGAGGTCAATGTCATGCCGGGCAAAGGCGTGCTGCAGATGACGGGTCAGATGGGCGATGTCATGAAGGAGTCGGCGCAGATTGCACTGACCTATGTGCGTTCGGTTGCATCTGATTACGGCGTGAAGGAGAACTATTTCGAGAAACACGATATTCACCTGCATATCCCGGAGGGCGCGGTGCCGAAGGATGGTCCGTCGGCCGGAATCACGATGGCAACGGCGATGCTGTCGGCGGTGACAGGACGGAAGGTACTGCCGCGTGTGGCGATGACCGGCGAGGTAACGCTGCGCGGTCATGTGCTGATGATCGGCGGTCTGAAAGAAAAACTGCTCGCAGCCCGCATGGCGCAGGTGGAAAAGGTACTGGTACCGGCGAAAAATCAGCCGGATGTCGAGGAACTTTCGAAGGAAATCACGAAAGGAATGGAGATCGTATACATCAAGGAGATGAACGAAGTCATCCGAGAGGCATTTGTACCGGAGAAATAGCGGTTTAGTAGGAGAAAAAATATGATTATAAAAGATGTAAATCTGGAAACCGTCTGCGGTATCACCAGTAAGCTGCCGGCAAATACACAGCCGGAATTCGCGTTTGCAGGCAAATCAAACGTCGGCAAATCGTCCCTGATCAATGCGCTGATGAACCGCCGATCCTATGCGAGAACATCCTCGCAGCCGGGCAAGACCCAGACGATCAATTTTTACCATATCAACGACGCGTTTTACTACGTCGATCTGCCAGGGTACGGCTACGCGCGCGCGAGCGTCGAGGTCAAGGCAAAGTGGGGCAAGATGATTGAAAATTATCTGCACAAATCGCAGATGCTTCGCTGCGTCTTCCTGCTGATTGATATCCGTCATGAGCCATCTTCAAACGACAAACTCATGTACGACTGGATCGTTTCCCAGGGCTTCCAGCCGATCCTGATTGCGACCAAGGCTGACAAGATCAAGCGCAGCCAGCTCCAGAAACAGTTAAAGATTCTCAGAACAGGTCTGGGAGTCGGCACCGAAGTGATGATGATTCCGTTCTCCGCCGAGACAAAACAGGGCAGAGAAGAGATCTGGAACTATCTGGAGACGGAGATCTGGAGGGTGGAACATCCGGGGGAATAGATGCCGGTGGGTAATTGTTCACAGGTAGGAATTTTCTGAACTGAAAATTCCGTATGATACAGTTCCGGCAGCAGATTTTGCCGATTTGGAATGCGTAGCATCGGCAAAATCCCGTTGCTGAGCACACATGTGTGAACAGTAACGCCGGTGGAGAGTGCGGACGGCGAGAAATAGAATAGAGTTTTAGAAAAATTCGAAAAATAAACGTATAAACTGCGGTATCTGACCGGATATCAGGCGGCGCCTATCCTTGCGGGCGATGTCAAATATCTGGGCTGGGTGGCGCAGTTTTTTACGTTAGGATTTTTTGAGAGAATAAAACATATATTTCTGGAAAATATAAGAATTGAGGTAACTGTTCAGTAGGTCTGCGCATTTACTGCGTTTTAATGGATTTTTGCGCGTGACTGTGAAGGTACTGAACAGTTACGAATTGAGAAAAATAATAAGGCTATCTTGAAGTAAAAAGTGATAGGATGGAATTTAAGCCTTATGGTGGTGCGGGTTGTGATTGAGTTGTGAGATAGAAGGGAGCAGCCATGTTTGAAAATCGGACGGATCTGGCGTTGGAGGAGAGAGAAAGTTTTGAGGGGGATGGGGGCGAAATCGGCGGTGTGGCGCTGCGGGAATGGCGCTGTCATGGCAGTTCGATCCGGATGACGGAAGTCTCGATTTTGAACGAAAAAGGTGCGGAATCAATGGGAAAGCCGATGGGAACCTACCTGACGATGGAAGATCCGGGGCTGTCGGAGACAGAGGACGCATACTGTGAGGCGGCTGCCGGGGAGTTAGGACGGCAGCTGGCGTCCCTGATCCGGAAAAACTGTGCTTCAACCATGGCCGGACTTTCGATTCTGGTAGCGGGACTGGGAAACCGGCAGGTGACGCCGGATTCGCTGGGACCGCGCGTGGTGGATGGGCTTTCGATGAACCGCCATCTGCGGACGGAGCCAGGCAGAAGAAATGGCACATACCTCTATACGGCTGAGAAAGCGGGGCGGACGGTGCATCCGGTTCTCAGCGGTATCCATCCAGGGGTGATGGCACAGACAGGGATGGAGACGGCAGAAATTGTCCGCGGCGTCGTGCGGGAGAGCCGCCCGGATCTGGTGATCGCGGTCGACGCGCTGGCGGCGCGAAACGTCCACCGTCTGGCAAGCACCATTCAGCTGACGGATACAGGAATTCATCCGGGTTCCGGCGTCGGCAACCACCGCCGGGGAATGACGCGGGAAAATCTCGGCGTGCCGGTAATCGCGATCGGCGTTCCGACGGTTGTGGGCGCGGCGGCGATCGTTCACGGGACGGTCAATGCGTTAGTGCGGACACTAACCGCCTCAAAAGAGGGCAGCCGGTACGGTGAATACATCCGGGAACTGGATTCGGACAGCCAGTATGAGCTGATCCGGGAACTTCTGGAACCTGAATTTGGAGCGATGTTTGTGACCCCGCAGGACATGGACGAGCGTATCTGCAAGCTGAGCGCAGCAATCGCCGAGGGGATCCGGCGGGCAGTGGAACGGCTGGAGGAAGAAAGATAACACTGAAAAAAATGCCAGATTGAAAAACAGAACCAAACAGGAAACTACACTTTGCTAACCGCATAGGATAGAACAGGAAAGAAGGGAGATGAATGCGGTGCGGTGGTGGCAGAGGGCAGCCGGGCTCCTGATGGTTCTGTTTTTGCTGACAGTCGGCTGGAAGATGCGTGCATTCATCTGGACAGCTGTGCAGAATGCGGTGGTAAGGTCCTGGTATCCGGTCTGGGGGACTAATTTGCGGGATATACCAGATTCGGAGGATGGGAAAAGGCATAGACTTGCCGGGTGGAAGAAACAGACGCAGGGAGAAGCCGATCCGTCCTATTATAAATATCTGGAAGAACAGGAAGTCCGGCAGGAGTATACGGATTTCCTGGCACAGTTTTCCGGGAGTAGGCTGGTGGATGGAACTTTACTTGGAAAATGGAACGGGCTTGTTCATGGAAGTGGGAGACAGGGCGGCGGAGAGACAGACGAAGAGAGGCTGTATAGTGCTGGAAAGAATGGAGAAAAGACAGAGAGGGCAAATCCTGCCGCACTGGTGGACAGCCCGCGTCTGCGGAAAAAGCTGGAAGATTATGATTATCTGATCCAGCATTTTTTTACAATCCACCCGACGGCATCGATTGACCGGAGCCTGATGAACGCAGAGACATTTTTATCGATGGATCTGACAATCAGGAAGGACGAGGCGGACGGACCACAGATCTTGATTTATCATACCCATTCGCAGGAAAATTATAGAGATTATGCGGGAAGCGACGGAAAGGGAGCGGTGGTGTCTCTGGGGGAAGAGCTGGCAAAACGGCTGCGGGCGAAAGGATATCAGGTCTGGCACGATACAACTGCCTATGATATGAAGTCGGGGCATCTAGACCGGAGCCGTGCCTATACATATGCCTGCGAGGGTGTCACGAACCTTTTGCAGAAATACCCGTCGATTCAGGTGATTTTAGATGTGCACCGGGACGGTGTCAGCGAGCAGACGCATCTAGTCACGCAGATAGAAGGGAAACCAACGGCACAGATCATGTTTTTTAATGGTACCAGCGAAACGCCGGACGGACCGATCGAGTATCTGGCAAATCCCTGCCGGAAGGAAAATCTGGCGTTCAGTTTTCAGATGAAGTGGAATGCCGATCAGATATATCCTGGGTTTACGCGGACGATTTATTTAAAGGGGCTTCGTTACAATCTGCATCTACGCCCGCGCTCGGCGTTGATCGAAGTCGGAGCACAGACGAATACATATGAAGAGGCGGTCAATGCGATGGATCCGCTGGCGCAGCTTCTGGATCAGGTGCTGACAGGCTAATGGCAAGGCTTTTAGTCAAGGCTTTTTCTATTTCAGGACTTGCGGCGTACCTGAAAAAATGGTATATTCATTTAGATCAGGTGTTATTTATTATAAAAGATGATTTTAAATAAAAAATAAGATATCGCAGCAAACATTTTGCTGCCAAACAAAGTGATACAGAGAGAGGAATGAACGGATGGCAATTATAGATCAGAGCAAAATCAGAAATTTCTGCATCATTGCACATATCGATCACGGCAAATCAACGCTGGCAGATCGTATTATTGAGATGACGGGACTTTTAACGAGCCGTGAGATGCAGGCGCAGGTGCTTGATAACATGGATCTGGAGCGGGAGAGAGGTATTACCATCAAGTCGCAGGCAGTCCGCACGGTATATAAGGCGAAAGACGGTCAGGAGTACATTTTTAACTTAATCGACACGCCTGGACATGTGGACTTTAACTACGAGGTTTCCCGAAGCCTGGCGGCGTGCGACGGCGCGATTCTGGTTGTGGATGCGGCACAGGGAATCGAGGCGCAGACGCTGGCGAATGTATATCTGGCGCTGGATCATGATCTGGAGGTCATTCCGGTGTTAAATAAGATCGATCTGCCGAGTGCGGATCCGGAGCGCGTGGCAGCGGAGATCGAGGATGTGATCGGTCTGGAGGCGTCAGATGCACCGCGCATTTCTGCGAAGACCGGCTTAAATGTCGAGGCAGTTCTGGAGGAGATCGTGCAGAAGATCCCGGCACCGGCGGGCGATCCGGAGGCATCGCTGCAGGCGCTTATTTTCGACTCCCTGTATGATTCTTACAAGGGCGTTATCGTATTCTGCCGTGTGAAGAACGGTACGATCAAAAAAGGCACACGCATGAAAATGATGGCGACCGGAGCGGCTGCAGAGGTTGTGGAGGTTGGATATTTTGGCGCAGGTCAGTTTATTCCGTGCGAAGAGCTTTCAGCCGGTATGGTTGGCTATGTGACTGCCAGTATTAAAAATGTGCAGGATACCCGCGTGGGCGATACGATCACCGATCTGGACAACCCATGTGCAGAGCCGCTTCCGGGTTACAAGAAGGTAACGCCGATGGTATACTGCGGTCTTTATCCGGCGGATGGTGCGAAATATCCGGATCTGCGGGACGCGCTGGAAAAATTGCAGCTCAACGATGCAGCGCTCTATTTTGAGCCAGAGACATCGGTAGCGCTGGGCTTTGGTTTCCGGTGTGGTTTCCTGGGGCTTCTTCATCTGGATATTATCCAGGAACGCCTGGAACGCGAGTACAATCTGGATCTTGTGACAACGGCGCCGGGCGTTGTATACCGGGTGCACAAGACGAACGGCGATATGATTGAGCTGACGAACCCGTCAAACCTGCCGGATCCGTCTGAGATTGCCTATATGGAAGAGCCGATCGTGTCGGCGGAGATCATGGTTACGACCGAGTTTGTCGGTGCGATCATGACGCTGTGCCAGGAGCGCCGCGGCGTTTACCTGGGAATGGAGTATATTGAGGCGAGCCGTGCGCTGCTGAAATATGAACTTCCGTTAAATGAGATTATTTATGATTTCTTCGATGCATTGAAATCGCGCTCCCGCGGTTACGCGTCGTTTGATTATGAGTTAAAGGGCTACGAGGAATCCAAGCTGGTAAAACTGGATATTCTCGTCAACCGCGAGGAAGTGGACGCGCTCTCTTTCATCGTATTCGAAGGTTCGGCATATGAGCGCGGCAGAAAAATGTGCGAGAAGCTCAAGGATGAGATTCCGCGTCATTTATTTGAGATTCCAATCCAGGCGGCGGTCGGTGGAAAGATCATTGCCCGCGAGACGGTCAAGGCAATGCGGAAGGACGTTCTGGCAAAATGCTACGGCGGCGATATTTCCCGAAAGAGAAAACTTCTGGAGAAGCAGAAGGAAGGAAAGAAACGTATGCGTCAGATCGGAAACGTAGAGATTCCGCAGAAAGCATTTATGAGCGTCCTGAAGCTGGACGAGGAATAATGGAATTATATATACACATCCCGTTCTGCGTCCGCAAATGCCGTTACTGTGATTTTCTTTCGTTTGCGTCCGATGCGTGCGTGCGGGAAAAATATGTGGATCAGCTGATCCGGGAGATTGAAAGCATTCCGGAAGAGGATGCAGGGCAGTGTCCTGAAAATGCGGCGCCGCGGCTAAACCTGACAGGGCGGACGGTGGAGACGATCTTTATCGGCGGCGGAACGCCGTCCCTGCTTCCACCATCGGCGATTGAGCGGATTCTGGCAGCCGTCCGGCAGGTCTTTCGGGTAGAGCCGGATGCGGAGATCACGATGGAGGCGAATCCGGGGACATTGACGCCGGATTCGGCAGCCGGTTACCGGAATGCAGGGGTCGACCGCCTGAGTCTGGGGCTGCAGTCGGCTTTGGAGGAGGAATTGCGGCTTTTAGGGCGGATTCATACGCGGGAGCAGTTTTTACAGAGTTTTCGTGCTGCGCGGGACGCTGGATTTGACAATATCAATGTCGATCTGATGTCGGCGCTTCCGGGACAGTCGGAGGAGAGCTGGCAGGAGACTCTGCGGTTCGTCTGCGACCTTGAACCGGAACATATTTCCGCATACAGCCTGATTGTGGAAGAAGGCACGCCGTTATATGAAGAGTACGGGGAGATGTGCGCGGATCTGGAAAAATATGGCGATTACGCCTCTATGCCAAAGCGTTTACAGACGAAGTATGAAGGCTGCAAATGTCTGCCGGATGAGGAGACAGACCGGAATATGTACCACCACACGAAAACAACGCTGGCGAAGCTGGGCTATGAGCGGTATGAGATTTCCAATTATGCCAGACCGGGCTATGCCTGCCGCCACAACATCGGTTACTGGACCGGTGTGGAGTATCTGGGGCTTGGTCTGGGGGCATCCTCGCTGGTGGGCGGGAAGCGCTTTCAGGTGACGGCGGATTTGAACCGTTATCTGGTGTTTACGAAAGAAGAGCTGGCAGCGGGCGCGCAGTATGAGAAAATACACGAACTGAGCCGTCAGGAGCGGATGGAAGAATTTATGTTTCTGGGGCTGCGGCTGACCGGCGGTGTCCGGACGGCAGAGTTTGAACGCCGGTTTGGCGTGGCGATGGAAGCGGTGTACGGTGAGGTGATCGAGAGGCTTTTGAAAGAAGGATTGTTGGAAGCAGCGGTCCAGACAGATAGCCATATCCGCCTGACTGAATATGGCTTGGATGTCAGTACCTATGCACTGGCGGAGTTTTTGCAATAAGAATAGAAATGTATGCCCGGAGTGCTTTTTGATTTCTGTTTTGCGACGGCAGGAGGAATTTGGGCGTGCATGAAAATTTTGGAGGATGTAGCATGGATTGCACGATACTGCAGTTTATAATCGTCTGCCCGATGGTATTTCTGGCAGGCTTTGTGGATGCGATCGCAGGGGGAGGCGGATTGATTTCACTTCCGGCGTACCTGATCGCCGGGGTTCCGACCCATATGGCGCTCGGAACCAACAAAATGAGTTCCATGATGGGAACGGCAATCGCGACCGGGCGGTTTGCCAAAAACGGTTACATACAGTTTAAGAAGGTGGTCTGGTTTATCGTGGCGGCGCTGATCGGTTCTTCGATCGGTTCGAACCTGACTCTGTTAGTCAGCGATAAGATTTTACAGTATATGATGATCGTGATTCTTCCGATTGTTGCATTTTATGTTATGCGGAATAAGAAAATGGGCGATGATTCGCTGGCGGGCACCCTGCCGGAGCGGAAATCATTCCTGATTGCGCTGGCATCCGCGCTGATCATCGGTATTTATGATGGCTTTTACGGACCGGGAACCGGAACTTTCCTGCTGCTGGTGCTCACAGGAGCGGCGCGTTATACGATGAAAGAGGCGGCGGGTACGACAAAGGCGATCAATCTTTCGTCTAATGTGGCGGCGTTTGTCACATTTGTGATTCACGGCAAGATCATTTACACGCTGGGGCTGGCTGCGGCGATCTGCAGTATTTTAGGAAATTATATCGGTTCTGGCCTGGTAATGGGAAATGGACAGAAGATCGTGCGCCCGCTGATTCTGGTAGTGCTGGCGATCCTGTTTGTGAAGATTTTATTGGGAAATTAGAAAAGAAAATTAGAACGATTAGGCGAATTCAGCCGTTTGATACATTTACAGTGAAAATGATGCAAAAATAGCTGCGTGATGAAATGTGAATGTTTGGATGATAAGTCGTTTCAATAAAGAGAGGTAACGAACATGAAATGGAAGAAATTTACGCTGACGACCACCACAGAGGCGGTGGATCTCATCAGCTACACATTGGATGAACTCGGCATCGAGGGCATTGAGATTGAGGACAATATCCCGCTGACCGAGAAAGAGACGAAGGGAATGTTCATCGACATTCTGCCGGAGCTTCCGCCGGATGAGGGCGTGGCGAAGGTAAGTTTTTATCTCGATGAGGATGATGATATCCCGGCGATGATGGCGAAAGTCAAAGAGGCGCTGGAAGAATTGAAGCCGTTTACCGATCTGGGCGCCTGCACGTTTGCAGAATCCGAGACGGAGGATAAGGACTGGATCAACAACTGGAAACAGTATTTCAAACCGTTTACGGTCGATCACATCCTTATCAAGCCGACCTGGGAGACAGTGCCGGAGGAGCACAAAGACAAGCTGCTGATTCAGATCGATCCGGGTACGGCGTTTGGTACGGGCATGCATGAGACAACGCAGCTTTGCATCCGCCAGCTCGAGAAATACGTGACACCGGATTCAGAGGTGCTTGATGTCGGAACCGGAAGCGGTATCTTAGGTATCACGGCGTTAAAACTGGGCGCAAAACACGTATTTGGAACGGATCTGGATGAAAATGCGATCACAGCCGTTGGCGAGAATCTGGAAGCAAACGGAATTGCACCGGAGCAGTTCAAGGTTGTACAGGGCAACATCATCGACGATAAAACAGTGCAGGACGAGGTAAAATACGAGTATTACGACATTGCGGTTGCCAACATCCTGGCAGACGTTATCATCATGTTGCAGAAAGAGATCCCGGTTCATATTAAGAAAAATGGTATCTTCATTACATCGGGTATCATTGATATGAAGGAAGAGGCAGTCAAGGCGGCATTTGAGGCGAACGATGCCTTTGAGATTGTAGAGATTACCCATCAGGGCGAGTGGGTTTCTGTCACAGCGAGGAAGAAATAATCATGTACCATTTTTTTGTGGAACCGCACCAGATTGGGGCGGAAGAAATCCGGATTGAGGGCGCGGATGTCAACCATATCCGCAATGTTCTGCGGATGAAGCCGGGCGAGGAGATTCTGATCAGCAGCCGTGAGGGCGGTGACTATTTCTGCCGCGTGGAAGAACTGGAACCAGAGTATGTTTCGGCAAAGATTCTGGAAGAATGGGAAAACAAAGAGCTTCCGGCGCGGATTCACCTGTTCCAGGGGCTTCCGAAGGGCGATAAGATGGAACTGATCATCCAGAAGGCGGTGGAGCTGGGGGCATACCGGGTGGTTCCGGTCAGCATGAAGCGTTCGGTTGTCAAGCTGGATGCGAAAAAAGCGGACGCGAAGAGAAAACGCTGGAATGCGGTTTCTGAGAGCGCCGCGAAGCAGTCCAAGCGCAGCCTTATCCCGGAGGTGGCGCCGCTTATGACCTACAAAGAGGCGGTCAAAGAGGCAGCCGGGTACGATATGGTTCTTCTGCCATATGAGTCGGCGGATGGCATTCGGAAAACGAGGGAACTGCTGGCGTCGGTCAAGCCGGGTACGGATATCGCCGTTTTCATCGGTCCGGAGGGCGGTTTTGAGGACGAAGAAGTCGAGCTTGCCAGGGAAAACGGGGCGGAGATCGTAACGCTTGGAAAGAGAATTTTGCGGACGGAGACGGCAGGCTTGTGTATGCTGTCGGCACTGATGCTGCAGTTGGAAGTGTAATTGGAAAATTACAAAGGAGATAGAGATAAAAATGGAAGCCTATTTTGATAATTCAGCGACCACCAAGGTGCTGGACTGCGTAAAGGATGCGGTCGTTGATGCAATGTGCGTCAACTACGGAAACGCGGCGGCGAAGCACAGAAAAGGTGTGGAAGCAGAAAATTTGATTCGCGAGGCAAAGAAGGCGATCGCGGATACACTGAAAGTGCAGGAGAAGGAGATTCTCTTTACTTCCGGCGGAACAGAGTCGAACAATACGGCGCTGATCGGCACGGCGCTGGCAAACCGCAGAGCCGGAAAACACCTTATCACGACCGGTGTGGAACATCCGTCGATCTACAATACGATGTCATTTCTGGAGGAGATGGGCTTTGAGGTGACCTATCTTCCGGTCGATCATCTGGGACATATTTCTCTGGAGGATCTGGAAAAAGCTATCCGCGAGGACACGATCCTGGTGTCTGTGATGTACGTCAATAACGAGGTCGGAGCAGTAGAGCCGATCGAGGCGATCAGCCAGTGCATCAAGAAGAAAAATCCGAAGACATTGTTCCATGTCGATGCGATCCAGGCATATGGAAAATATAAGATCCGTCCGAAAAAACAGGGAATTGACCTGCTTTCCGTCAGCGGACACAAGATCCATGCGCCGAAGGGCGTCGGATTCCTCTATATCCGCGACGGTGTCAAGATCCGCCCGATTTTGTTTGGCGGCGGCCAGCAGAAAGGCATGCGTTCCGGTACGGAAAATGTGCCGGGGTGTGTCGGACTCGGCGTGGCAGCACGCGAGGCGTACAAAGATTTTGATGCACGCATCGAAAAGCTGTATACACTCCGGGAGCACCTGATTGCGGGATTGAAACCGCTCGGCGGCGTCACCATCAACGGCAGTGAGGACCGCACCAACGCGCCGCAGATCGTCAGCGCCAGCTTTGAGGGCGTCCGCAGCGAGGTACTTCTCCATGCGCTGGAGGACAAAGGGGTTTATGTATCGTCCGGTTCCGCCTGCTCGTCCAATCATCCGGGCATCAGCGGTACTTTAAAGGGAATCGGCGTGAAAAAAGAACTTCTCGATTCGACGATCCGGTTCAGTCTGGGTGATCTGAATACCGAGGAAGAAGTAAACTATGCGATCGGCGTTCTGGGAGAACTGCTTCCGGTACTGCGCCGTTACCAGATGAAATAAAATGGCTGTTTAAAGAATGGCTGCTCAGTTTTTTTGCGGGAAAGCAGAAGAATGACAGCCTGTTGTAGAAAGGGAATTCCATGTTTCATACATTTTTGATTAAATATGCGGAGATTGGCCTGAAAGGTAAAAACCGCTATGTATTCGAGGACGCGCTGGTGTCCCACATCCATCACTCGTTAAAACGTCTTGATGGAAAATTTACCGTAACCAAGGAGGCAGGGCGTATCTATGCGACCGCAGCGGAAGAATTTGATTACGATGAGGTCATCGATGCACTGAAAAAGGTATTCGGTATTGCGGCGATCTGTCCGATGGTCCAGTTAGAGGACAACGGCTATGACGACCTGAAAGCGAAGATTGTTGAGTATGTGGACAAAGCATACCCAGATAAACACTTTACGTTCAAGGTAAACACCCGCCGTGCCAACAAACAGTATCCGCATACCTCCGAGGAAGTCAACCGCGATCTCGGTGAGGTCATCCTGGACGCATTCCCGGAGACAAAGGTAGACGTACACAATCCGGATGTTCTTTTAAATGTGGAACTGCGTGCAAAACGTATCAACGTATACTCTCTGGTGATTCCGGGACCGGGCGGTATGCCGGTCGGAACCAATGGACGCGCGATGCTGCTTTTATCCGGCGGTATCGACAGCCCGGTGGCAGGATACATGATCGCAAAACGCGGCGTTACCATCGAGGCAACCTATTTCCATGCGCCGCCATACACCAGCGACCGTGCAAAACAGAAAGTAGTCGATCTGGCAAAGCAGGTAGCAAAATACGCAGGTCCGATCAAATTAAACGTAGTCAATTTCACAGATATCCAGCTCTACATCTACGAGCAGTGCCCGCATGAGGAGCTGACGATTATCATGCGCCGCTACATGATGAAGATCGCGGAAGAGCTGGCGAAGAAAGACGACTGTCTCGGACTCATCACCGGCGAGAGCATCGGTCAGGTAGCATCCCAGACGGTTCATTCCCTGGCGGTTACCAATGCAGTCTGCACACTTCCGGTCTTCCGCCCGCTGATCGGTTTCGACAAACAGGATATCGTCGATATTTCCCTGAAAATCGGTACCTACGAGACATCGATCGAGCCGTATGAAGATTGCTGCACCATCTTCGTAGCCAAACACCCGGTTACCAAGCCGGTCCTGCACCTGATTGAAAAATCCGAGCGCAATCTGGAAGAGAAGATAGATGCGCTGGTAAAAGAGGCGATCGATACGGTTGAGGTTATCCGGTGCTAGTCATATAAAATAGAGGATTTGGAGGAACAACGATAATCCAGAGAAGCCGCTGGAGCCGTTCTTCCAAATCTAAAAAAGAACCGCTGCAAAGCGCGTTGCTTAACAGCGGTTTTTTTCGTTTCAAACAGAACCATCTCGATCGTTCTAATGGTTGCTATACAATGTACGGAGCCAGTGTCGTTAAGATCTCGTCAATCTGGTTCTCAGAATGGATGTTTAAATCAATCGGTTTGGACAGATCCAGACTGAAGATACCCATGATGGATTTAGCATCAATCACATAACGTCCGGAAACAAGGTCAAAATCTACGTCGAACTTCGCTAAGTCGTTGACGAAGGATTTAACTTTATCGATCGAGTTTAAAGAAATACGAACTGTTTTCATGAAAAAAACCTCCTCTATCTACAATAATACTTTTATACTACAAAGTAATCTGACAAAAGTCAAGAGAGGATTCAATTTAAAGGAGATAAAAATGAGAAAAGCGGCATTCCACAATCTGGGCTGCAAGGTGAACTCGTATGAGACGGAAGCCATGCAGCAGCTCTTAGAGGATGCAGGATATGAGATTGTGCCGTTCCGGGAAGGAGCGGATGTTTATATTATCAACACGTGTTCCGTGACGAATGTTGCCGACCGGAAATCGCGCCAGATGCTGCACCGGGCAAAGAAAATGAACCCGTCGGCGGCTGTTGTGGCGGTCGGCTGTTATGTGCAGGCAGCAGGCGCGGAGCTGAAAAAAGATGAGGCGGTCGATCTGATCGTCGGCAATAACCAGAAAAAAGATCTGGTACAGATCCTGGATGATTATTTTGCAGATCACGAAAACAGCGGTGAGATTCTGGATATCGGACATTCACAGGAATACGAAGAACTCCATATCCGCCGGATTGCTGACCATACGCGTGCCTTTATCAAGGTACAGGACGGCTGCAACCAGTTTTGCAGCTATTGTATTATACCATATACGAGAGGACGCGTCCGCAGCCGCCGCCCGGAGGACATCGAGCACGAGGTGCGCGGGATTGCGGAAGCCGGATACAAGGAAATTGTCTTGACAGGTATCCATTTAAGCTCCTATGGTGTCGATTTCAAGGATGAGCAGCAAGAAAATCTGCTGACTTTAATCAAACGTCTCGACCAGATTCCGGGCATTGAGCGCCTGCGCCTTGGTTCTCTTGAACCACGTATCGTAACCCGCGAATTTGCCAAAGAGCTGGCGAGGCTGCGGACCATCTGCCCGCACTTCCATCTGTCACTCCAGAGTGGCTGTGACGCGACTTTAAAGCGCATGAACCGCCGCTACAACGCTGCTGAATATCAGGCGTGCTGTGAAATTCTGCGGGAAGAATTTGACAATCCGGCGATCACGACCGATGTCATCGTAGGATTCCCGGGCGAGACCGAAGAAGAATTTGCCGAAACAGAACGCTTCTTAAAAGCGATCCATTTCTATGAAATGCATATATTCAAATACTCCCGCCGCGCAGGCACCCGCGCCGCCGATATGCCGGATCAGGTACCAGAAGGAACCAAATCCGTCCGCAGCGATATCCTGCTGGCACTGGAAAAACAGCAGTCCTTAGAATACCGCGGGCGCTTTCTTGGAACTGAAGAAGAGATCCTTCTCGAAGAACCCATCGAGATCGACGGAACCAAATACATGATGGGACACACCCGCCAGTATGTCAAAGGTGCCGTGCCATACGAAGAAGGATTGAAAAATAAGACGGTGAAGGGAATCTTCACGAAGGCACTGAATGAAGAGGTGCTTTTACTGGAAAAAGAATAAAAGACAGAAAACGAAAAAACCAATGATACCCCCAAGATGGGATTCATTGGTTTTTTACATACATATAAAATTAAAAAAAATGACATAAATAGAATATATCGGCTTAACAAATTAATCAGTAAGCAATCAATGAACCCCAACGAGATCCTTAATAACTTCCCCAGCAATAATCAGTCCCACTACTGACGGTACAAAAGAGATACTCCCCGGAATCTGCCGTCTGGCGGTACAGATGCGTGCGGTTCCCGGCGGGCAGACACAGTGGGAACCGCAGGAGATAGCCATATCATCCACCGGCGTCAGTGGTTTTTCTTTCGAATAAACCACTTTCAGCTTCTTGATCCCGCGTTTTTTCAGCTCCCGCCGCATGACCTTCGCGAGAGGACAAACAGAGGTTTTATTAATATCGGTCACCTCAAAAGCGGTCGGATCCAGTTTGTTTCCGGCGCCCATCGAGCTGATGATCGGCGTGTGGGTTTCTTCCGCCTGTTCCACCAGAAGCAGCTTTCCCGTCACGGTGTCGATTGCGTCGATCACGTAGTCATACTGGGAAAAATCAAATTCCTTCGCGGTATCCGGCATATAGAATGTCTTGTAGGTGTGGACAACTGCATGTGGATTGATGGATTTGATGCGTTCCTCAGCGACATCAACCTTGTACTTTCCGATGGTGGAGGTGGTTGCGATGATCTGGCGGTTGATGTTGGTTAAGCAGACCTTGTCATCGTCGATGAGATCAAGCGTGCCGACGCCGCTGCGCGCGAGGGCCTCCACCGCATAGCCGCCGACTCCGCCGATGCCGAAGATGGCAACGCGTGCTTTTGATAAACGCTCCATGGCATCCCTGCCGAGGAGAAGTTCCGTTCGTGAAAATGAATTTAACATATGATACTCCCTTGTAATATATTCTGTCAGTAGCTTCACAGTCACAACTGTGCTATACTAAATAATAGCAGGCTCTGTTTCTGAACGTTTTTTACCCATCAGTTCGGTATTTTATTGTAAAGGTGCGGTCTGCGTTTGTCAAGAAAGACATGAAGAAACGTCACAAAGTGTGCAAATAATCGTTACTGTTCACGGGTAGGCACTTTTGGAACCGAAAGTGCCGTAAGAAAACGTAGTGGAAGCAGGAATTTGCCGTATTTAAATGTGAAGCCACGGCAAATTCCGTTACTGGGCACGTATGCGTGAACAGTAACAACGGGCAAAAAAAGGGTTGACAGATATTGCATAAAGTGATAATATACCTACTAAGCTGATAGGAAAAAGAAAAGGAGTGAAGATCATGAAAGCAGTCAATGGTTTTTGGATGAATACGATGTGTTGCAGCAATGTTTGTACCTGTATGTATCGATGTTGTTGTCGCATTTGTGTACGCGAAAACCAGAAAGCTGGACTTCGGTAAGCGGGGTTTTCGGGGAAAACGGGTTTCGTGAATCTTTTTATTCATAAGGGTTAAGGATATAGAAAGAGCGCATCCGCGTACACAGAAAAACAAGCAGGACAGGCGGCAGAAAAGCTGGATTGGACGGGCGGGAAATGTGTATAGAGGATGGGCTCTTTTCGCATTTTAAACTTCTTTTGGAGCGGGTTTTTCAAATTGGAAATGAGTTCTGTAAAAAAGAAGAATCTATAGAAATCTATAAAAATTAAAAAATATAAAAATCATCACAGATATTAGGAGGAAATCATCATGGCAAACATTTATAAGGGAACACTGGGACTGGTAGGAAACACACCATTAGTTGAGGTTGTGAATGTTGAGAAAGCGCTGGGACTGGAAGCAACGGTTCTGGTAAAACTGGAGTATTTAAACCCGGCTGGAAGCGTGAAGGATCGTATTGCAAAAGGCATGATTGAGGATGCAGAGAAGAGAGGTGTCCTGAAAGAGGGTTCTGTCATCATCGAGCCGACTTCCGGCAATACCGGTATCGGTCTGGCGTCCATCGCAGCAGCGAAGGGATATCGCATCATCCTGACGATGCCGGAGACGATGAGCGTGGAGCGCCGCAACATTCTGAAAGCGTACGGTGCAGAGATTGTCCTGACTGAGGGCGCAAAGGGCATGAAGGGCGCGATCGAGAAGGCAGAAGAGCTGGCAAAAGAGACACCGGGCAGCTTCTTAGCCGGTCAGTTTGTCAATCCGGTCAATCCGGCGGTTCACAGAGCAACCACTGGTCCGGAGATCTGGAATGATACCGACGGAAAGGTTGATATCCTGATCGCAGGTGTTGGTACCGGCGGAACTCTGACAGGTACCGGCGAATACTTAAAATCCCAGAACCCGAATGTGAAAGTCGTAGCGCTGGAGCCAGCTTCATCCCCGGTATTAAAGACAGGCAAGGGCGGCGCACACAAGATTCAGGGTATCGGCGCCGGATTTGTACCGGATGTACTGAACACTAAGATTTATGATGAGATTTTCGAGGCGGAGAATGAGGATGCATTTGCGGCAGCAAAACTTCTGGCACACAAAGAGGGCATCTTAGTCGGTATTTCCTCCGGCGCAGCCCTGCATGGTGCGATTGAGCTGGCAAAACGCCCGGAAAATAAGGGGAAAACCATCGTAGCGATTCTTCCGGACAGCGGTGACCGCTATTATTCCACACCACTCTTTACAGAGGACTAAGAGACTAATTATAAGAGACTAATTGAAATAGGACTTCCCAGAATGCAGGGAGAGTGTTATAATTAACAGAAAATGAGTGACTGGTTACGTGCGCGTGAACGGTAACAAAACAGCAGAAAAACACAGGACCCGTTTGTTTGGCAGAGCACTGTCAGCGCGGATCCTGTGCTTTTGTTTCATTTCATGAGAATTGTGGTTACTGTACACAGGTAGGTACATTTTTTACATTCTTTTTCTTAAAGAGGATTTTGCAGATAACGGATACAGGAGAATATACAATGAAAACGATTACGATTGAGGAGCTGGAAGCGTTAAAGGATGCGGAGAAGACGATCGTGGACATCCGCCCGCAGGACCAGTATATGCGCGGAACTTTTCCGGGGGCGGTAAGCCTCCCGGCGTCCCGGCTGGAAGAGCAATATGAGGAAGAAACAGCCAGGTTAGACAAAATGCATCCAGTGTACGTGATGTGCCATACCGGTGAGAAGAGTCAGGAGTGGGTGCGTCGTCTGACCGGAGACGGATTTGACGCGGTCAATGTGGAGGGTGGTTACCGTGCGTGGCTGCGCCTCTCCCTGTCCCGCTTCGTAGGCGGAGAATCCGAGGCGGATCGAGAGGAAAAACGGGCGAGAATTGAGCAGAGTATTATAAAAAAATTCCGAAAGCCGATCTGGCGGGCGTTTACGCGGGCGCTCAACACCTACGACCTGATTCAGGAGGGCGACAAGATCGCAGTCTGTATCTCCGGCGGCAAGGATTCCATGCTGATGGCGAAACTTTTCCAGGAATTGAAAAAACATGGAAAATTCCAGTTTGAAACCGTTTTTCTAGTGATGAATCCGGGCTACAATGCGGATAACTGGAAGATCATCCAGGACAATGCGAAACTTCTCGGCATTCCGCTGACGGTATTTGAGAGCGATATTTTCGACACGGTGGCGACGATCGAACAGAATCCGTGCTACCTTTGTGCCAGAATGCGACGCGGTCACCTCTATGCACAGGCGAAAGCGCTGGGCTGCAATAAAATTGCGCTTGGGCATCATTTTGATGATGTGATTGAGACGATCCTCATGGGAATGCTGTACAGCGGCAAGATTGAGACGATGATGCCGAAGCTGCACAGCCAGAATTTCGAGGGCATGGAGCTGATCCGCCCGATGTACCTTATCAAGGAAGATGCGGTCAAGGCGTGGCGTGATTACAACGGACTGCAGTTTATACAGTGCGCGTGCCGTTTTACTGAAAATTGCGTGAGCTGCGGAGGCGGACGTGGTTCCAAGCGCGATGAGATGAAGGAATTGATTGCCCATTTCCGCAAGGAGAGCGACGTGATCGAGAAAAATATCTTTAAGAGTGTCCACAATATCAACTTAAAGACTGTGATCGGTTACCACAAGGACGATTGGACGTACAATTTCCTGGATGATTATAATGATAAAAAATAACTTGCCGAATGGGGTAAAGTAGAGTAAAATAAAAAAGAGTAGTTTACCTGCACGCATGGATCCGCAGAGTGACAGAGCGCGGCGGGTATTTAAAAGGACGTGAAGACAAAATGGGTGATATCAGCAATACACAGTTTTTTAGAGCAGTACAGGAAGAGAAGAAGCTGGAGGCAAGCCAGGTTCTGGAACAGGTATATACAGCGCTGACGGAGAAGGGTTACAACCCGATCAATCAGATTGTAGGATATATTATGTCTGGAGATCCGACCTATATTACCAGCCACAAGAGTGCCAGAAGCCTGATTATGAAGGTAGAGCGTGACGAAATTCTGGAAGAGCTTGTGAAGGTATATATTGAGACGAAGCTTCAGTAAAGAGTGGATGCAGCACGGCAATTAAAAAGCGGAAGAGTAAACAGCTGGCGACAACAGTCCAATATCTGACGGGCTGCCAGCTTGTTTTGTTATGGAGAAAATAGAATATGAGAATTATGGGGCTTGATTTTGGATCGAAGACCACGGGAGTGGCAGTCAGCGATCCGTTAGGCATTACAGCACAGGGGATTGAGACGATCACACGGAAGGATGAGAACAAACTTCGCCAGACCTGCGCCCGGATTGAAGAGCTGATCCGGGAATACGAGGTTGGGACGATTGTTTTGGGGTATCCTAAAAATATGAATAATACGCTGGGAGAGCGCGTTGAAAAGACGCTGGCATTTAAAGAGATGCTGGAACGGCGGACGAACCTTCCGGTCGTTATGTGGGACGAGCGTCTGACAACGAATGCGGCGGAGCAGATTCTGATCGAGAGTGGAGTGCGCCGGGAAAACCGGAAGAGCGTGATTGATAAGATTGCGGCAGTATTGATTTTGCAGGGATATTTGGATTTACAGGCACAAGGAAAAGCGGAAGAATAAATTGTCAGTGATAAAAATCAATGATTGAAAATAAAGAATAGAAGGAGAATCATAGAATGGGAAACCTGGATTCAATGTTAGATGAACTGAATAATATGGAAAACAGCATCACGCTGAGGGATGAGAACGGCGAGGAAGTGAAGCTGTATGTTCTGGAAGAGACAAAGTTAAATGGCGAGTCCTATCTGCTGGCAAGTGATACGAAGGACGGCGATGGAGAGTGCTATTTGTTGAGAGATACATCAAAGCCGGAGGATGCAGAAGCAGCTTACGAATTTGTGGACGATGACGGAGAACTGGAGTACATGTCCAAGGTGTTTGCGGAGCTGATGAGCGATCTGGGCGTTGATATCGAATAAAAATCTAAAAATCGAATTTTTGGAGGTGCATTGATTGAAAAAGGAAACAAATCATAATAAGGTAAAGATCATACCGCTCGGTGGTCTGGAACAGATCGGTATGAATATGACTGCCTTCGAATATGAAGACAGCATTATTGTAGTAGACTGTGGTATGGCATTCCCGAGCGACGATATGCTGGGAATCGATCTGGTTATCCCGGATGTATCCTATTTAAAGAACAACATTGACAAAGTCAAGGGCTTTGTGATCACGCACGGACATGAGGACCATATCGGCGCGCTGCCGTATGTACTCCGCGATGTTCCGGCACCGGTATACGGCACCAAACTGACGATCGGACTGATTGAGAATAAATTAAAAGAGCATAATATGACGAAGACCGTCCGCCGCAAGGTCGTAAAGCACGGACAGTCCATCAATCTCGGATGTTTTCGGATTGAGTTTATCAAGACGAACCACAGTATCGCAGATGCATCGGCGCTTGCGATCTTCTCCCCGGCTGGCATTATCGTCCACACCGGCGACTTCAAGATCGATTACACACCGGTATTCGGTGAACCGGCGGATCTGCAGCGTTTTGCCGAGCTTGGAAAAAAAGGCGTGCTGGCGCTGATGTGTGACAGTACCAACGCGATCCGTCCGGGATTTACGATGTCGGAGCGCACCGTCGGCAAGACCTTTGATTCGATTTTTGCAGAGCACAAGAACAACCGGATCATCGTTGCGACGTTTGCTTCCAACGTAGACCGTGTCCAGCAGATCATCAATACGGCATACCACTATGGACGTAAGGTAGTGGTCGAGGGCCGAAGCATGGTCAATGTCATCGGCACGGCGAGCGAACTTGGATACATTAATATTCCGGAAAATACACTGATCGACATTGAACATCTGAAAAATTATAAGAAAGAGGATACCGTCCTTATCACGACCGGCAGCCAGGGCGAGTCTCTGGCGGCACTGTCCCGTATGGCGGCAGACCTGCACAAGAAGGTTTCGATCATGCCGGGCGACGTGGTTATTTTAAGTTCCACCCCGATTCCGGGCAATGAGAAAGCCGTTGCAAGAGTTATCAACGAGCTGTCGATGAAGGGCGCAGAGGTTATCAACCAGGATACCCACGTATCCGGACATGCCTGCCAGGAGGAGATCAAGCTGATGTACTCCTTAGTTCGTCCGAAATTCTCAATTCCGGTACACGGTGAGTACCGCCACCTGATGGCGCAGCGCAATCTGGCAATTTCAATGGGCATTCCGAAGGAAAATGTCATCCTGATGCGCTCAGGTGATGTGATCGAGATCGGGGACGAGGGCTACCGTGTTGCCGACCATGTACAGGCGGGCGGCATCCTGGTCGATGGCCTGGGCATCGGTGATGTCGGAAATATCGTTCTGCGCGACCGCCAGAACCTGGCACAGAACGGTATCATTATCGTGGTACTGACGTTGGAGAAATACAGCAACCAGCTCTTAGCCGGACCAGATATCGTGTCCCGAGGTTTCGTCTATGTGCGTGAGTCCGAGGATCTGATGGAAGAGGCACAGAGAATCGTGGATGAAGCCGTACAAGGCTGTCTTGAAAAGCACGTGAGCGACTGGGGCAAGATCAAGAACATTATCCGCGACAGCCTGAGTGATTTCCTATGGAAGAAGATGAAGAGAAATCCGATGATTCTTCCGATCATCATGGAAGTGTAGAAGACTGCAAAAGCAGCACGGAGGTGGCATATGAGCCGGACATCTGGGGAACCCCATATCGCAGTATCAATTCTGGACAGTGTGTTCCGGATCGTTTTTCTGGTACTGACACTGTTTCTGCTCTATGAGGGCGCAACGAAGGGCTACTGGCTGGGGCATGAGATATTTAACCCGACCGCAGTTGAGGCAGAGCCGGGAAGAATGAGAACGGTTACCATCGAGGAAAGCGAAAGCACTTCCGAGGCAGGCGAAGCGCTGGAACGCGTCGGTTTGATTAGGAGCCGCGTGGTCTTTGTGCTGCAGGCAAAGATTTATGAATACAAGATATATCCGGGAACCTATCAGTTCAGCACCGCCCAGACTTCTCTGGAGATGCTGAAGGAGATGGATGAGGCGGCAGCTTCTGCCGCCAGCCCGGAGGAGGATAAAAGTGATAGTAAATGACAGAATTACCGCCTATATCCAGTCGTTGGACGCGGGCAACGGACCGCTGCTCGACTCGATAGAGGAAGAAGCGCTGGCTGACTGCGTGCCGATCATCCGCAGGGAGACCTCCGCATTTCTGAAAACACTGATTGCTCTCAAGCGCCCGCAGTCGATTCTGGAGGTAGGAACGGCTGTGGGCTATTCGGCTTTACTGATGAGCCGTGTGATGCCGGAAAACTGCCGGATCACGACGATTGAGAAGTACGAAAAAAGAATACCGATTGCCAAGCGCAATTTTGAAAGGGCAGGAAAAGAGCCGTGCATTACTTTACTGGAAGGCGATGCGGAAGAGATACTGGGGACGCTTTCCGGCCCTTATGATTTTATATTTATGGATGCGGCTAAGGGGCAGTATATGCACTGGCTGCCTCAGATTTTGCGTCTGCTGCCGTCCGGCGGCGTTCTTCTGTCGGACAATGTCTTACAGGACGGCGATATCGTGGAATCCCGCTATGCGGTCGAGCGCCGCAACCGGACGATCCACACGCGAATGCGCGATTATTTATATGAACTGACACACATGAAAGAATTTGAGACGTCTGTCATTCCGATCGGGGATGGCGTGGCGTTAAGTGTAAAGCGATAAAAGAAAGGAAAAACATGAGAAAACTGGAACTTTTAATCCCGGCGGGCAGCCTGGACGTCCTCAAGACGGCGGTCCTTTACGGAGCCGATGCGGTCTATCTGGGCGGCGAGGCGTTTGGTCTGCGGGCAAAGGCGAAGAATTTTACGAACGAAGAGATCAAAGAGGGCATTGCGTTCGCCCATGAGCGCGGCGTCAAAGTATATATTACAGCAAATATTTTTGCACATAATGATGATTTAGCCGGTGTGGAAGAATATTTCACAGAACTGAAAGAAATCAAGCCGGATGCGCTGATTATTTCCGATCCGGGTGTTTTTGAGATTGCCAGACGCATTCTCCCGGAGATGGAGATCCATATCAGCACACAGGCAAACAATACAAACTACGGGACGTTCCTTTTCTGGTATAAACAGGGCGCGAAGCGCGTGGTAACGGCGCGGGAGCTGTCCTTGAAGGAGATTCGCGAGATCCGCGAACATATTCCGGAGGATATGGAGATCGAGAGCTTCATCCACGGAGCGATGTGCATTTCCTATTCAGGACGATGTCTTCTCAGCAATTTTCTGACGGGGCGCGACGCGAACCAGGGCGCCTGTACTCATCCGTGCCGCTGGAAATATGCGGTGGCGGAGGAGACAAGACCGGGCGAGTGGATGCCGGTCTATGAAAATGAGCGCGGCAGCTATATTTTCAACTCCCGCGACCTGTGCATGATTGAGCACATTCCGGAGATGGTCGAAGCAGGAATCGACAGCTTCAAGATCGAGGGACGCATGAAGACAGCACTCTATGTGGCAACCGTGGCGAGAACCTACCGAATCGCAATCGACGATTATCTGGAAAGCCCGGAAAAATACCAGTCCAAGATGGAGTGGTATAAGAGTGAGATCCGCAAATGTACCCACCGGGAATACATCACCGGATTTTATTTCCATAAACCGGGTACCGAGTCGCAGGTATACGGAAGCAATACTTATGTAAAACCGTACACCTATCTGGGAACGGTCGGCGCTGTGCGCGGGGATGGTCTGGTTCATCTGGAGCAGAAGAATAAATTCAGCGTGGGAGAGACGATCGAGATCATGAAGCCGGACGGACGTAACCTGCGTGTGGAAGTGAAAGGCATCTTTACTGAGGATGGAACCGCGCAGGAGAGCGCACCGCACCCGAAGCAGCAGCTCTGGGTAGACTTAGGCGGTATGGCAAAGCCGCAGGATATCCTGCGGCGTGAGGACGAAGCGCTGGATTTGTAAAGGTGCGGCTGGATGGACATCAGGAGGATGACAGATGGTTTGGTTTTTAGGAGGAACGGCGGTCCTGTGCCTGTTATATTATATCATAATTGTTATTTATTCAGGTGTTTCGACTTCGTTTGCCTTGATCTGGCCCTGCTTGGCGATCTTTTTGGGACTTCTGGCGGCTGGATGGTGGTTTGGCAGCCAGCATGAGGGCAGAATCCCCGTGTGGATCGGCGTTTCCGTCGGGACAGTATGTGCGGCGGGATTTCTGATTCTGGTGATCACGGAGGTTTTGATCGGCTGGAGCGCCATTACGGCGACGGGACAGCCGGCGGACTATGTGATCGTGCTGGGAGCACGTGTGCGCGGCACCAAGATCAGCAATTCCCTAAAGCAGCGTCTGGATCGGGCGATCGAGTATTCGGAGGAATATCCGAACACGGTTCTGGTGCTTTCCGGCGGAAAAGGTCCGGGCGAGGAGATCAGCGAGGCGCGGGCGATGTACGAATATTTACAGTACAACGGGATTCCGGAGGATAAGCTGCTGATTGAAGACCAGTCCTCCGACACGGTGCAGAACATCGAGTTCAGCCGGACGGTGATCGACCGGCAGGAATACAACAAGGCGCAGGCGGCGCGGGCACACCTGATGGAGTTTTACCGTGAGCGCCCGGACGGAGATACCATCCGGATCGGGATTCTGACGAGCAATTACCATGTGTTCCGGGCGGAGGCGATCGCGCGCAGACAGGAGATCGAGCCGGTCGGCGTGGCAGCTGCGTGCGACCCGGTGCTGGCGGTGCACCTGTGGCTGCGGGAGGCATTTGCCGTACTAAAAGACAAATTTATGGGAAGACTGTAAAAAAAGAAGAAAAAAAGGTGCGATTCAACGTTACTGTTCACGTATGCGTGAACAGTAACGATTCAACAGATGTCTGTATGCACTGTGGAATCGTTTCAGAGAAAGGAAAGACAGCATGACAGTAAAAGATTTGAAGAGCTATCAGATCCTGAATGAAAAACACGTAAAAGAGCTGAATTCTGATGGGATTCTTCTGGAACATAAGAAGACGGGAGCGAGAGTGTTCCTGCTCTCGAATGACGATGAGAACAAGGTATTCTGCATCGGATTCCGTACCCCGCCATCTGACAGCACGGGTGTGCCGCATATCATGGAGCACAGCGTTTTGTGCGGTTCGGCGAAATTTCCAGTCAAGGATCCGTTTGTAGAGCTGGTGAAGGGCTCCTTAAATACCTTCTTAAACGCGATGACCTACCCGGATAAGACGGTATACCCGGTTGCAAGCTGCAACGACAAAGATTTCCAGAACCTGATGGACGTCTATATGGACGCGGTTCTGCATCCGAATATCTATAAAGAAGAGAAGATTTTCCGCCAGGAGGGCTGGCATTACGAGATGGAGTCGGCGGACAGCCCGATCACGGTAAACGGTGTCGTTTACAATGAGATGAAGGGTGCATTTTCCTCCCCGGAGGGCGTGCTTGACCGCTACACGCAGAACACGCTTTACCCGGATACCTGCTATACGCATGAGTCCGGCGGCGCCCCGGAGGTTATCCCGGAGCTGACCTATGAGGATTTCCTGAATTTCCACCGCAAATTCTACCATCCGTCCAACAGCTTTATCTATCTGTACGGAAATATGGATATGGCAGAGAAGCTGGACTGGCTGGATCGTGAGTATTTAAGCCACTATGACCGTCAGCCGGTGGATTCTGAAATTCACTACCAGAAGCCGTTTGACGCGCCGAAGGACCGTGAGATCTTCTATCCGATCACTGAGGATGAGCCGGAGGATCACGCAACTTATCTGTCGGTCAATACGGTAGTAGGCGACGATCTTGACCCGATTCTCTACATGGCATTTCAGATCCTGGAGTATGTGCTTTTGGATGCGCCGGGCGCCGTTTTAAAGAAAGAACTCATCAGCGCCGGGATTGGCCAGGATATCCTGGGAAGCTATGAAAATGGTATTTTACAGCCATATTTTTCTGTCATTGCGAAAAATGCGGATGGCAGCCAGAAAGAGGCGTTTTTAAAGACTGTCAAGGCAACGCTTAAGAAGCTGGCAGATGATGGAATCAACCAGAAGAGCCTGCTGGCGGGCATCAACTACTATGAATTCCGCAGCCGCGAGGCAGATTTCGGCAACGCGCCGAAAGGATTGATGTACGGCTTGCAGTGCTTAGATAGCTGGCTGTACGGCGGCGATCCGCTGATGCACCTGGAATATGAGGAGACATTTGCATTCCTCAAAAAAGCGGCAAAAGAGGGATATTTTGAGGAACTGATCCGCAAATATCTCTTAGATAACCCATTTGAGGCAGTGATCACAGTCAGCCCGAAGCGGGGACTGACGGCGATCGAGGATGAGAAGCTGCGTGAAAAGCTGGAAGCATATAAGAAGAGCCTGGGCGCGGAGGAGATTCAGGCGATCGTGGATGGCACGAAGGAGCTGAAAGAGTATCAGGACACCCCGTCCCCGAAGGAAGATTTAGAGAAGATTCCGCTGTTGAAACGGTCAGATATCCGCAAAGAGGCGGAGAAATTTATCCTGACCGAGCGCGAGATTGGCGGAACCAAGGTGCTGGCACATGAGCTCTTTACCTCAGGCATCGGTTATCTGCGCGTGATGTTCCGTACCGACCATGTACCGTCCAGGGATCTGCCGTATGTGGGACTTTTGAAAGCAGTGCTTGGATTTGTCGATACGACGAAACACACATACAGCGATTTGTCGGATGAGATCAACTTAAATACCGGCGGTATCACGCTCAGCGTCAGCTCCTATGCGGACAGCCGGAAACAGGGCGCGTTTACCGGTATTTTTACCGCGAGTGCCCGGGTGCTGTGCGAGAAGCTGGACTTCGGATTTTCAGCGATCGCGGAGATTCTGCTTGATTCAATCCTTGATGATGAGAAACGTCTCGGCGAGATTGTGGCGGAGACGAAGTCGAAGAGCCAGATGCGTTTAAATCAGGCGGCACATTCAGCAGCAGTGATGAGAGCCAGCTCCTATTTTTCAGCAGAATCGGCATTTGACGACTGCACGGGCGGAATCGGCTTCTACCAGTTCCTTGAAGAGACGGCAAAGCACTTTGAGGAGAAAAAGGGCGAGGTGATCGCGAAATTAAAAGAGACGGCGGCACGTCTGTTTACGAAAGAAAATATGCTGATAAGCTACACGGCAGCAGCCGACGATCAGGCAGGGCTTGAAGCAGCGCTTCCGCTTTTAAAAGAACGTCTTCCACAGGGCGATGGAACCGTTTATCTGTTTGAGTGGAAAAAAGAGAACTTAAACGAGGGCTTCATGACCTCCTCCCAGGTCAATTATCTGGCGCGCTGCGGCAATTTCGTGGAGAAAGGGCTGGCATATAAGGGCACGCTGCGGACGCTGAAAGTCATTCTCGGATATGATTATCTGTGGATCAATGTCCGTGTCAAGGGCGGCGCTTACGGCGTCATGAATGGAGCCGGACGGTTTGGCGACAGCTATTTCGTTTCCTATCGCGATCCGAACCTGCGCGAGACGAATGAGGTTTACGAGGGCATCGTGCCGTATCTGGAGCAGTTTGAGGCAGACGAGCGTGATATGACGAAATTCGTGATTGGAACCATCAGCGACCTTGATGCACCGCTTCTGCCGCCGTACAAAGGCATTCGCGCCGACGCGGCCTGGTTTACCGGCGTGACGGATGCGATGATCCAGAAAGAGAGAGACGAGATCCTGGCAGTTACCCCGGAGGATATCCGGGAGCTGGCGCCGATTATCAGGGCAGTGCTCAGTGAGCAGAGCATCTGTGCGATTGGAAATGCAGAAAAAGTCAAGGCAAATCAGGATCTGTTTAAGACGGTGAAAAATCTGTTTAACTAAATAAAATGTAAGTGAAAGGAAACAAGATGGCAAATACAGATACAAAAGAGTTTAAATCTGGCTTTGTGACCCTGATCGGGCGTCCGAATGTCGGCAAATCCACGCTGATGAACCACCTGATCGGACAGAAGATCGCGATCACATCTGAGAAGCCGCAGACGACCCGGAACCGTATCCAGACGGTTTACACAGACGAGCGCGGACAGATCATTTTTCTGGACACACCGGGTATCCACAAGGCGAAAAACAAGCTGGGCGAGTACATGGTCAATGTCGCAGAGAATACGTTAAAAGAGGTTGACGTGATTCTCTGGCTGGTAGAGCCGACCACCTTCATCGGGGCAGGCGAGCGCCACATTGCAGAGCAGCTTTCGAAGATCAAGACGCCGGTCATTCTGGTTATTAATAAAATTGATACGGTCAAATCGAAGGAAGAGATTCTGACCTTTATCGCGGCATATAAGGATATTTTGAATTTTGCGGAGATTATCCCGGTTTCGGCTCTCAAAGAGATGAATATCGAGGATGTCAAGAGCAGTATTTTTAAATATCTCCCGGCAGGTCCGCAGTTTTACGATGAGGATACCGTCACCGACCAGCCGATGCGCCAGATCGCAGCGGAGCTGATCCGCGAGAAAGCGCTTCGGATGCTGGACGACGAGATCCCGCACGGCATTGCAGTTGTCATCGACCAGATGAAAGAGCGCCCAAACGGCATCATCGACGTGGATGCAACGATCGTGTGCGAGCGCGATTCCCACAAGGGCATCATCATCGGAAAAGGCGGATCGATGTTAAAACGTATCGGAACCGCTGCCCGGATGGAAATTGAAAATCTGATGGACACGAAGGTCAACCTGAAACTCTGGGTTAAAGTGCGCCGGGAGTGGAGAGACAGCGATATGTATATGAAGAATTACGGATATAACCCGAAAGAAATTTAAGTGAGGGAAGGAAGGGCTGCATGCGAGATTTGATACAGACAACCGGAATGGTGCTTTATGCAGCCCCGGTCGGTGAATTTGATAAACGTCTGATTCTCCTGACGGGAGACCGCGGAAAAATCACGGCATTTGCCCGCGGGGCGAAGCGCACTGGAAGTTTGCTGCGTGCGGCAAGCCGGCCTTTCGCATTTGGAACCTTCACACTTTCTGAGACGCGGGATGCCTACAATCTCTATGGCGCGGAGATCGAAAACTATTTCGAAGGACTCGAACAGGACGTTGAGTGCGCCTGCTACGCCTCCTATTTTGCTGAATTCGCCGAATACTTCGGAAGAGAAGGTCTGGAGGCAAGAGAAATGCTGCGATTACTCTACCAGTCCTTCCGCGCCCTCCTAAAACCCGCACTCCCCAACAAACTTGTACAGCGCATCTTCGAATTAAAAATCATGGTCATCAACGGCGAATACACTGAAGATCCACCCCTGCGCGCCGGAGACTCCGCACGCTACGCCTGGCAGTACGTCATCTACGCGCCGATCGAGAAGTTGTATACATTTCTTCTGAAAGAAGATGCATTTGCACAATTTGCGGCGAATGTGGAGCGGAATAAGAGGGCGTATGTAGATAAAAGTTTTCACTCATTGGAGATATTGCAGACGATTACATAACATACAACTATCCAGGGAGGAGCTGTTTATATGCCAGAAGCCAAATTCCACCAGAAAATCGCCTGGTTCAATTTCATCTGCTGCCTCATGGTCATCTGGACGCATTCCGGCAATGCGGATCTGTTTTTCCCGGAACTGGGGCAGGACGCACCGTGGTGGCATTTCCAGTACCCGGTCATGCAGGAAATCCTGCGGGTGGACATTCCATGCTTTATTATGCTGTCCGCTTACCTTTTCTACCGGAACTTCACGATGAAGCGGCTGGGAGAAAAATTAAATAAACGTCTGCATTCGCTTCTGGTTCCATACCTGCTCTGGAATACCATCTACTACGTGGCGTATGTGGCGGCAAGCCGGATTCCGGGATTGCAGATGATCGCCAACCGGACGGATCTGGTGATCACGCCGTCCGGGGCATGGCAGGCGATCACTAAGTACACCTTCAATCCGGTGTTCTGGTTCATGTATCAGATCATTCTGCTGGTGCTGCTGGCGCCGGTGCTGTATCTGTTTCTGAAAAATATCTGGACCGGCGCGGCATTTCTGCTGGTGCTACTTGTGGCACTTTTCAAGGGAGTGGCGCTGCCGGAGCTGAATCTGGACGCCCTGATTTATTATTCCTTTGCCGCCTATGCGGCGCTGCACGGGAGAAAATGGGCGGAGGCGGTATGGTCGTGGAAGCGGGCGGCACTGGGGGTGTGCCTGCTGGCAGTGGGAATCGTGCTCAGCAGGAGCTATTATACCCACTATTTTGTGCCGGGAATCGTTCTCTACCAGCTTCTGGCAGTCATCGGTATCTGGATGATGGTAAACGAGCGCTGGCTGGGAGAAGTCAGACCGTTTATGACCTGCACCTTTTTTATCTATGCGACGCACTTTGTGGTGGTCCGTTTCCTCAATAAGGCGGCGGCGCTGCTATTTCCGGGCAGCCAGCTGGTTTCGATGTTTATGTATGTGTGTATGCCGCTGCTTGCAGTGACACTCTGTTATCAGGCGGCGCGCGTGTTGCGGAGGTACCGTCCGGATATCTGGAAGACCCTGAATGGGGGACGCTGACAAAAAGCAGGATTTACGGTTGAAAGGCAGGTATCTCTGGAAACGGAAGTGCGAGTATGCGTTTTTTCAGGTCCAAGTCTTGAAAATACATAGAAAAGCAGGTATACTATAAAAACTTGGTTGTAGGAGCATTTTTGCGCTTGGGAGGAAGAGCAATGAAAAAAAGAGGATTTCTTCTGGCAGCGTGTACCGTGGGTGTGATGCTGTCCGGCTGTGGCTCACGGGAAACCGCCTTTTCCCCTTCGGAGAGCTGCGTATATGTGGCAAAAGACGGGGCGCTGTCGAGTGCTCTGGTGGAGCAGACCGGCGGTATTTCGGTCGATGAGAATGAATTAAAGCAGTATTTAGAGACGGCAGTGATTCATTTTAATGAAGAAAAAGGCGCCGGGGCGCTGGCACAGAACCAGAAAAATGCCGAGAGATTGCCGGCAGCATTGAAAAGTGTGAAGGCGGGAAAAGACACGGTGACTGCGATCTTTGATTATGCTTCCTTTGAAGATCTGAAAGCATTCGGAGAGACGAATGACAACGAGGACACCAGCAACTCCCTGACGGCGCTGGAGGCAAAGCCGCTTTCGGAGGCGATTGCCGATGGATGGTTTTCCGAGGGTGAGCTGGTAAAGGCAGATGGAAGCGAAGCCGGAACGGATACGGTTCAAAATGAAAAAAGCGGCATGGCAGTCCGGAGCGAGGGCGGTGCGACGCTGATGGTCGGCGGAAAAGTGCTTTACCGCAGTTCGAATACCGAGTTAAAAGACGATTCAACCGTCAGTCTGCCGGAAACAGGCACGGCTTATGTGATTTTTAAAAGATAAAAAACAGAATGATTGTTAAATTCGTCCATCTGCCAGATATCGAAAGAAGAGGCGGGGACGGGTACAATGATAAATGAATCAGGAGGACAAGACAAATGGAAAAGACGATGGACAAAATCGTGGCGCTGGCAAAATCAAGAGGATTTGTATATCCGGGTTCTGAGATTTACGGCGGCCTTGCCAATACATGGGACTACGGCAATCTGGGCGTAGAACTGAAAAACAATGTAAAACGTGCATGGTGGCAGAAATTTATTCAGGAAAGCCCGTACAACGTAGGTGTAGACTGTGCGATTCTCATGAACTCCCAGACATGGGTGGCATCTGGACATCTGGGCGGCTTCTCTGACCCGCTGATGGACTGCAAGAGCTGTAAAGAGCGTTTCCGTGCAGATAAGCTCATCGAGGACTATATGGCAGAGCACAACATCGAGATCGAGGGTTCCGTAGACGGCTGGTCCCAGGAGCAGATGAAACAGTACATTGATGACAATAACATCTGCTGTCCGAGCTGCGGCAAGCATGATTTCACCGACATTCGTCAGTTTAACCTGATGTTCAAGACTTTCCAGGGAGTTACCGAGGATGCAAAAAACACCGTATATCTGCGTCCGGAGACTGCACAGGGTATCTTTGTAAACTTCAAGAACGTACAGAGAACCTCCCGCAAGAAGATCCCGTTTGGTATCGGTCAGATCGGTAAATCTTTCCGTAACGAGATCACACCGGGTAACTTTACTTTCCGTACCAGAGAGTTCGAGCAGATGGAGCTGGAGTTCTTCTGTGAACCGGGAACCGACCTTGAGTGGTTTGCATACTGGAAACAGCACTGCATCGACTGGCTGCAGACACTTGGCATCAAGCCGGATGAGATGCGCGCGCGCGACCATTCTCCGGAAGAGTTGTGCTTCTACAGCAAGGCGACGACCGATCTGGAATTTCTGTTCCCGTTCGGATGGGGCGAGCTGTGGGGTATCGCAGACCGTACCGATTACGATCTGACCCAGCATCAGAACACCTCCGGTCAGGATATGACCTACTTCGATGATGAGAAGAAGGAGAAATATATCCCGTATGTGATTGAACCGTCCCTGGGTGCTGACCGTGTAACCCTGGCATTCCTGTGTGCTGCATACGATGAGGAAGAGATCGGAGAGGGCGATGTAAGAACCGTTCTTCACTTCCATCCGGCTATCGCACCGGTTAAGATCGGTGTGCTTCCGCTGTCCAAGAAGCTTAACGAGGGAGCAGAGAAGATCTACGCAGAGCTTTCCAAGTACTACAACTGCGAGTTCGACGACAGAGGAAACATTGGTAAGCGTTACCGCCGTCAGGATGAGATCGGTACTCCGTTCTGCATCACTTACGACTTCGAGTCGGAGACCGACCAGGCTGTTACCGTCCGTGACCGTGATACCATGGAACAGGTACGTGTGCCGATCGCCGAGTTAAAGAACTACTTTGAGGATAAGTTCCGTTTCTAATCTTTAAATAAACAAAAAAGCAGAAACCATATTCCAGAAAATAGGAGATGGTTTCTGCTTTTTGTGTTAGAGAGGGCTTGTGACATTTTTGGCATTTTGCAAAGAACGAAATTTATTTTGGGCCAGATTAGGCACTGTTCTGGATAGTCATCTCATTTAATATTCACGAAAATTACAAAAAAATATATATTGATCGAAAAAAAGTTGGAAAGAATTCAAAAAAACTCTTTACTAGACCGCAGTTTATGTTATAATATTCACGATGGCTTTTATCTTTCACATAAATACAAATATGTGAATGTAAAACATAAACGAGTATAGGAGGAAAATACTTATGGCAAAATGGGTTTATATGTTTAGCGAGGGCGACATGACCATGCGTAACCTGCTGGGAGGAAAGGGAGCGAACCTGGCGGAGATGACAAGCATCGGTCTGCCGGTTCCACAGGGATTTACAATCACAACTGAGGCTTGTACCCAGTATTACGAAGATGGTCGCAAGATTAACGACGAGATCATGGCACAGACCATGGAAGGCGTTAAGAAGATGGAAGAGCTCAATGGAAAGAAATTTGGCGATCTGAAGAACCCACTGTTAGTATCGGTTCGTTCCGGTGCGAGAGCATCCATGCCAGGTATGATGGATACCATCTTAAACCTTGGTTTAAATGACGAGGTAGTTGCAGCGATGATCGCAGGCAACCCGGACCCGAAATTTGAGCGATTTGTATATGACTCCTACAGACGTTTCATCCAGATGTTCTCAGATGTCGTTATGGAGGTTGGTAAGAAATACTTCGAGCAGCTCATCGACAAGATGAAAGCAGAAAAAGGCGTTCACTACGACATAGAGCTGACCGCAGCTGACTTAAAGACTCTGGCAGAGCAGTTTAAGGCTGAGTATAAGAAACAGTTAGGTGAGGACTTCCCGTCTGATCCGGTTGTTCAGTTAAAATTAGCGATCGAAGCTGTATTCCGTTCCTGGGACAACCCGCGTGCGAACGTATACAGAAGAGATAATGATATTCCGTATTCCTGGGGTACTGCAGTAAACGTAATGCCGATGGTATTCGGTAACTTAAACGATGAGTCTGGTACAGGTGTTGCATTTACCCGTGACCCGGCAACCGGCGAGAAGAAGCTGATGGGCGAGTTCTTAAAGAACGCACAGGGCGAGGACGTTGTTGCTGGTGTTCGTACTCCGATGCCGATCGCACAGATGGAGCAGGAGTTCCCGGAGGCATATGCAGATTTCATCAAGGTTTGTGATGTGCTTGAGAACCACTACCATGATATGCAGGATATGGAGTTCACCGTAGAGAACAAGAAACTCTACATGTTACAGTGCCGTAACGGTAAGAGAACTGCTCAGGCTGCGCTGCAGATCGCTTGCGACCTGGTAGATGAAGGTCATAAGACAGAGGAAGAAGCAGTCGCTATGATCGACCCGCGTAACCTCGATACACTGCTGCATCCGCAGTTTGACGCTGCTGCATTAAAGGCAGCTACTCCGCTTGGAAAAGGCTTAGGTGCTTCTCCGGGTGCTGCTTGCGGTAAAGTTGTATTCACCGCAGAAGATGCTGAGAAATGGGCTGAGAAGGGCGAGAAAGTTATCTTAGTTCGTCTTGAGACTTCTCCGGAAGATATAACCGGTATGAAGGTTGCTCAGGGTATCTTAACCGTTCGTGGTGGTATGACCTCTCACGCAGCTGTAGTTGCTCGTGGTATGGGTACCTGCTGTGTATCCGGATGCGGCGACATCGCTATGGATGAAGAGAATAAGAAATTCACTTTAGCTGGTAAAGTATTCAACGAGGGAGACTTCATCTCCATCGATGGTACAACCGGTAATATTTACGAAGGTGAGATCAAGACCGTAGATGCTACTATCGCTGGTACATTCGGTCGCGTTATGGCATGGGCTGACAAGTTCAGAAGACTGAAAGTTCGTACAAACGCAGATACACCGGCAGATGCTAAGAAGGCTAGAGAGCTTGGCGCTGAGGGTATCGGTCTTTGCCGTACCGAGCATATGTTCTTCGAGGAAGACAGAATCGCTGCTTTCCGTGAGATGATCTGTGCTGACACTGTAGAAGAGAGAGAAGCAGCTCTGGATAAGATCCTTCCGTATCAGCAGGGCGACTTCGAAGGTCTGTTCGAGGCTCTGGAGGGCAACCCGGTAACTATCCGTTTCCTGGATCCGCCGCTGCATGAGTTCGTTCCGACTGAGGAAGAGGACATCAAGAAACTGGCTGACGCTCAGGGCAAATCTGTAGAGTTCATCAAGAACCTGATTGCTTCCCTGCATGAGTTCAACCCGATGATGGGTCACCGTGGACTTCGTCTGGCAGTTACCTATCCGGAGATCGCTGTTATGCAGACCAAGGCAGTTATCCGTGCAGCTATCAACGTACAGAAAGCTCACGCTGACTGGTCCGTAAAACCGGAGATCATGATTCCGCTCGCTTGCGATGCGAAAGAGTTAAAATATGTAAAAGATATCGTTGTGAAGACCGCTGACGAGGAGATCGCAGCAGCAGGCGTTGATCTGAAGTACGAAGTAGGTACCATGATCGAGATCCCGCGTGCAGCTCTGACCGCTGACGACATCGCAAAAGAGGCTGAATTCTTCTGCTTCGGTACAAACGACTTAACTCAGATGACCTACGGCTTCTCCCGTGATGATGCAGGCAAGTTCCTGAATGCTTACTATGACAAGAAGATCTTCGAGAGCGATCCATTTGCAAAACTGGATCAGACTGGCGTAGGTAAGCTCATGGAGATGGCGATCAAGTTAGGTAAAGCAGAGCGCCCGACCCTTCATGTAGGTATCTGCGGCGAGCACGGCGGCGACCCGTCTTCCGTAGAGTTCTGCCACAAGATTGGTCTTGACTATGTATCCTGCTCACCGTTCCGTGTGCCGATCGCTCGTCTGGCTGCTGCTCAGGCTGCAATCGCTGAGAAATAATTATTTAAAGGAAACCTTAAATAGAATAAATGGGTAGATAAGGACTCCCTTACGAAAGTAAGGGGGTTCTTTTGTATAAATAACCGGCGGCTGTTTATGAAAAAAAACATGTATGATGGCAATTTTTATGGACATGGTATATTTTGAATGCTATAATCAAAAGTGTAAGAATATAAGGTAAGAGTTAAGTGGGTATTATGGATAAAGTTCCTGTAAATTTTTTACATGGAGCTTTTTTTGATCATATAGGAAATTAAGTCTTATATACGGGGACACCTAAGCGCGGGCCACTGAATCGTAATAAATGGCCGGAAATCAGATGTGAAGAAATAGAAAAGAATAACAGGGATGGAATGAAAATGAAAGGAAAAAGAGTGATCGCAGGTATTCTGCTTGTTGGAATCTTAGCAGTTACCCTGGCAGGGTGCAAAAACACAGGTGAGAATAAAAAAGAAACGGAAAAACCCGTCATCACCCTGGGAAGCGACAGCTATCCACCATACACTTATCTGAATGAGGATGGTGTGCCGACAGGAATTGATGTAGAACTGGCTACAGAAGCGTTCAGAAGAATGGGCTATCAGGTGGAGCCTGTCCAGATCAACTGGGAGAAGAAAAAAGAACTGTTGGAGAGCGGGGAGATCGATTGCATCATGGGCTGTTTTTCCATGGAAGGGCGCCTTGACGAGTACCGCTGGGCCGGACCGTATATAGCAAGCCGTCAGGTGGTTGCTGTAAATGAGAGCAGTGATATCTATAAACTGAGTGACCTGGAGGGAAAGAATCTGGCTGTTCAGTCCACAACCAAACCGGAAGGTATTTTTCTGAACCGGACGGATGAGAGAATCCCAAAGCTGGGCAATCTGATCAGTTTGGGACACAGGGAGCTGATCTATACATTTCTGGGAAAAGGATACGTAGATGCAGTTGCCGCACATGAGGAATCGATTGTCCAGTATATGAAGGATTATGACACAAGCTTTCGTATCCTGGAAGAGCCGCTGATGATCACCGGTATAGGGGTTGCCTTTGCAAAAGAGGATGACCGGGGAATCTGTGAGCAGATGGATCAGACCCTGGAGGAAATGCGTCGGGATGGAACATCCCTGAAAATCATTGAAAAATATCTGGATGATCCGGGAAGGTATCTGGAGGTGGATGAACTTGGATATTAAGGGAAGGACAAAGAAAAAGCAGATAGAAATAGTTGGTATTTTGTTTGGAATCTGTGTGGCGGTAGTTTCCCTGACTTATTTCTTTCATGCGGAAAAAGCGGAAGCAGAAGAAAGAATGGTAGAGATTGTAAACTATGTGAAAGTGCAGTGTTCCACCTATACTCATTATAATGAATCTTCGGAATCCAAAAGCCTTCTCCGTGCCATTGAAAGTGCCAGACAGATGAGTACCAATATTAACATGGAAAGAGAAAACGGTGGTCAGTTAAGCCGGGAGTTTCTAAAAGATAATCTGCAGACTCTCTGGGTGGATGGCATCCTTGTACTGGATGCAGAGGGAAAGACGGTCTGTGAGTATAGCACAAAAGAGTCTCTGACGGATGAGATTACGGAGTATCTGCAAAAAGAAATTATCATGGATTTTACAGGATATGAAGAAAGAAGCTATTCGGAACGGCTTGCCAGGGAAGACGGGTCCCGGATCGACATTGCAGCCTGCGCCAGAAAAGACGCACCGGGTATTGTGGCAATTTACTATTACACATCTCCTGAATTTACCAGAAACTATACTTTGACGATATAAGGGCTTTTAAATGGATATAGTGTCCAGAAAGATGGAACAATTATTGTTGCAGACGATGGGGTCGTTGTTGCCAGTAACGATGAGAGCCTGTTGGGGCAGAATACGGCCGACAATGAGGTTATTCAGGCAATGAAAAAGCACACAGACAGCCAGCATATTTTTCATTTGAAGAATGAAGGAACCGGATGCTACGGAATCATGCTGAAGCAGCGGGATTATTATATTTATGCATATCTTCTGGATGAGGAAGTGTTTCATAACCTTCCATTAAGTGTGGCTGGTGTCATTTTTCTATATTCTTTGATAGTTGGTATATTTTGGTCCTGTATCTTCAGAACCAATCTGGAACATGAGAAACAAGAGCGGGAAAAGGATGAAAAATATAAATCAGAACTTCTGATAGCTGCCAAAAAGGCGGAAGCCGCCAATAGGGCGAAGACGGAATTTCTCCAAAGGATGAGCCATGATATCCGGACTCCGATTAATGGAATCTGCGGTTTACTCAATATGGCAGATCATTGTGCAGATGATATGGAGAAACAGACAGAATACAGAACAAAGGTGAAAGAGGCATCCAATCTGTTGCTGGAGCTGGTAAACGATGTCCTGGATATGAGTAAGCTGGAGGCGGGTGAAGTGATTCTGGAAGAAATTCCATTTGATCTAAGCCGTATTTCCCGGGAAGTACTTGTTGTGATCGAGCAGATGGCTGCAGACCAGAATATCCGGATTGTGTGGGAGAAGAAAGAAATCACACATCGAAAGCTTATTGGAAGTCCAGGACATGTGAAACGTGTGATGATGAATATTCTGTCGAATGCGGTGAAATATAACAAAAAAAACGGATATATCTATATTAGCTGCCGGGAGATTCCATCCGAACAGCCAGAGATGACGACGATAGAATTTGTCTGCCGGGATACCGGAATCGGAATGGCAGAAGAGTTTCAGAAACATATTTTTGAACCGTTTGTACAGGAACACGCAGGAAGCCGCACAAAATTTGCGGGAACGGGTCTGGGAATGTCGATTGCAAAGAAGCTGGTTGAGAAAATGGGTGGAACCATTACCTTTGAAAGTGAAGATGGTGTAGGGACTACCTTTGTGATCCAGGTTCCATTTAAAATAGATCTGAATTCGGATAAATGGGAAGAACAGAAAGATGTATCAGATGGAAAATCTATAAAGGGACTGCATATTCTTCTGGCAGAAGATAATGAGCTGAACATGGAAATTGCTGAATTTGTGCTTCAGAATGAAGGTGCTGTCGTGACTAAGGCATGGAATGGGCAGGAAGCCGTTGAACGATTCAAAAAAAGTGAACCCGGTGAATTTGATGCGATTCTTATGGATATCATGATGCCGGTTATGAATGGTTATGAAGCAACGAAGAGGATTCGGTTTATGGAGAGAGAGGATGCTAAGACGATACCGATCATTGCAATGACAGCAAATGCGTTCACGGAGGACAGAATAAGAGCAAAAGA
>OGZD01000045.1_pt1 | contig 129775 bp, 183 predicted proteins | sample 1576701 | NCBI WGS metagenome assembly OGZD01 (sample SAMEA3541487, study PRJEB24748) | human gut metagenome | biome: human gut; feature: human-associated habitat; material: faeces | place: China | collected 2012
ATACTTATGCTAAATATGGTGTAAAAGAATATTGGATTGTAGATGTATGGAGTAAATCGGTTGAGGTTTATTATAATCAAGATAATTGGTTTGTACTAGATAATATATATTATTATTTAACAGATAAAGAAATAGCTGAAAATAATAATATGCCAGATAATGATATAGATAAAATAAAAGAATATACAGATTCTATTAAAGTATCTATTTGCGATAATTTAATAGTAAAATTAAAAGATATGTTTGAATATATTTAGAGAGAACAATCGCTGTTCTCTCTCTTTTTTTATTTTATATTCATCTTCTATATTTAGTTTAAAATTTTTATTTACTACTATTCTATAGTAATTTTTTCTTTAGAATTTTTATATTAAGAAAGATTGGTGAAAATATGATTTTAAATATAAATTATATAAAGTTATTAGAAGAAACATTGAATGGACGTAAAAATCCATTTAAGAATGATAAAGAATATTATAATAAGGTCCAAGAAGTAATAACGAATACATTTTATAGTTGTAATTTTATGTATAGTGAAGAAGAAAAGAGAAATGCAATTATTAATAATATAAAAGTAGCTATTGAATTAATGATTGATGAAAGAACATATAACAATAAAAAAGATAATAATATAACAATTGACTATACTGAAATACATTTTTAATAATTCTTTTTTTCTTATTTATAGTTGATTTTTAGTTTACTACTATTCTATAGTAATTCTTTCTTTGAAATTTTTTAGTAAAGGAGATGATAATATGTTTAAAGTTAATCCTCTTGAAAAAGAGGCAATCAAAGAACTGTTTAAAGATCCTGTATTTAAACGTAATTACTTGTTCGTTTTAAATACAAATAATGAAGATGTCTTAAATCAAATAAAAAGAGATATCAAGAAAAGAAAACATGAAATAATTAAAAGGAGATATGCGTGATGACTGAACAAGAAAAACAAATATTAAAAGATCTATTTGAAACAGAACCTCAGATTAAAAGAAACTATAATCGTGCTGTCAACAATAGAGATGTAGAAATGCTACGACAAATAGAAAAATCTATTAAGAGAATGTCAAGATATAGAGTAGCTTAAATTTTCTCTTCTTCTATATTTTATTGTAAATTTTTATTTACTACTATTCTATGGTAAATCTTTTTTTGAAATTTTTTTAATATTGGCAAAAATATAGCCGATATAACAGAAAGGAAGTTTTATATATGGCAACAGTAAATATTTTTAACGTTAACAAAATGATCGTTTTAGGTGTTAGAAACAACACTATCGTAAGATTAAGCTATGACATTAACAAGAAAGGAGATGCAGTTCCTTTTATTTATGAAAACAAAGATTTTTCTAATCATGCTTTAGGTTTATCGATTATGGCTTTAACGATTAATCAACTAGTTAAAATTAAAGAGAAATCGGCAACTATTATTGCTCCAACAGATGTGGTAATTAGAATGTTGCAGATCAGAAAGATTTTAAATCAAAATAATGATATTGATATTGACTCTTTAATTGAGACTATAGCAGATCAATGGACAAATATGCCTGATGATGAAAATCTTTTTGAATCATTAAAAGATATATGCGAAGCGTATATCAATATGGTTAACAATGGTTTTTCATATAATTTCGTTAAAAGACATACGTTAGATAGATGGCAACTCAATCGTAATGCGTGTGAAGAAAACGGAATTCAAGATGGAGATATCTTGTTATTTAAAGATGGTGTAGATACTAAATATGGCATTAACAGTTTAGATACGTCTTATCTAAACGGAGAATTTAAAGTTTCTGTGCAAGAAACAGTATCTAATGACAGAATTTTTAAAAATTATTATATTCCAAGAAAAGGTCTTAATGTTTATTTAATGAGAGCTCGTAAAATGAATAAAATTTTAGAAGAAATGTTACCATCAATTGAATTGGAAGATATCAGCGTAGGAAAAGAAAGTAAAGAATTATTAGCATAATAAAAGAAGATGTGTGTTATGAAAACATAGCACACATCTTACCCTTATTATATGAACCAACGAGATTATTATAGCATAACAGATAAAAAATTACAAATAGAAAGAGATTATATTATCATGAGAACTTATACAGATGTAGGAATTATGCGTGGATGGGGAACTTGGAGCAATTTAAAAATAGAAAAAGATAATAAAATTAAAATAAAAGTTCCTCAAAATCAGGTTAATAAAAAAACAGGTTTATGCAAAAAATCTGTTAAAAATATACTAAATAAAAGCGTCTTCACAATTGAAGATGCAATTAATTTATATAAAAAAGGTGTAGTAGTAACTACATTATAAAAAGGAGATATTTTATTATGAATATTATTAATTTAACACCACACGATGTCAATCTATTATTAGAAGACGATGTTATTGTCTTTAAATCCAAAGGTATCGCTAGAGTTCAACAAAAAGAAGTTCTTGATGAATACTTTGATAGAGTGCCTATTTATAAAAATAAATATGGTAAAATAGAAGGCTTACCAGAAGAAGAAAAAGACGGTGTTTATTACATTGTTTCTTTTGTAGTAGCCAGTGCTTTAAAAGATAAACGTAATGATTTATTAATCGTTACTAAAACTGAAAGAAACGAAAAAGGTCAAATCATAGGTTGCTATGGCTTTGCTCGTTTATAAGAATAAGACAAATAAAAGAAAGAAAAAGGAGATATTATTATGAACATTGAAAAATTAGTTTTAAGTACAGCAAAAGGAATTATGACAGTTGGAGAATACGGATTTAAAGGAGCTAAGGTTGTGTGCTCTACTGGTCATACAGTAGCAAATGGCTTACGTACTACTGCCGATGCAATTGATGTAGCAAGCTCTATTGGCGAAAATAAATGCCAAGAAGGTGCTGATTGGTGTAAAATGGCTAAAGAACAGTATAAGAAAAAGATTATTATGATTGTACAACAAGAAGCCGCTCAACTAGCTTCACAAGGCATTGAACTAACAGAACAGGAAATGAAAAAACTGTTCGATACAACTATGCAGAAGGTACAATCTAGTTCAACAGCTACTAAGCCAGTAATTAAAAAAATGCAATTAGCATAATATATAAGAGGATTACTAATGCAGTTTATCTGTGTTAGTAATCCTCTTATATTTTCCATATTACAAACATTATTTTACGGTCGCCATGTTCCGTTCATGGCTTTTCTGATGACGACGAAAAGAATTACTCACTATAGTCATAGCTTTTACGTATATTTAAAACATTAAATGTATAAAAGTGTTTAAAATTTACGTAAAAGCTGTATAAAAAATAGTATAAAAATACATTGACGTTATTCATACATATAAAAATAAATTATACGTTTTTGCTTTTTAGCAAAAAATATAATAAAATATAGAGAAGAACCTAGTTATTTTACAGTTATATTACAGTTATATTACAGTTATTACAGATATATATTTAGTTATATTTAATTATATTTAGTTGTTATAGCTATATTTAATTATTATAGTTATATTAAGTTATTAGTATTATATGGTTTATTGTTTATTATACTAATGTTATATTAGTTGTCATTATTTATTACATAACTGCAAATAAGATTAAATAGTAAATATTTCTCTTTTTCTTTATTTTACTACTTTTTTTTAGGTTACTGCCTTCTTCTTTTTTTAGTAGTATTCTCTTGTAATTCTTTTTTTGATATTCCGTTTTTAAAAAATGAAGCTATAAAGTCTTCCGCCATGTTCCGTTCATATGAAAAATCGTTATGATATAAGGGAAAAATGGCATTTTATATAATTATTTATATGTTTTCGTTTTTTATAAAATGAAAAAAGTTGAAGAAGTATGTTACCATATCAAAATGCGTATATACACATATAAGTATAAAATTTTTTAAAAAAGAGGTAAAAATAATGATAAATGTATGTATTACAGGACATCGTCCTAATAAGTTATATGGGTATAATATGAATAACTCTAAATATGACTGTTTAAGAAAAGTTATTTATAACGTGATTGAAAAATTATATTATAAATATAATAAAAGGATTACATTAATAAATGGTGGAGCATTAGGAGTAGATCAAATATTTGCAAGAGAATCTATTAAATTAAAAGATAGATATAATAGTGATATTGATTCTATTATAAAACTAATACTAGTAAAGCCTTGTATGAATCAAGATGTTAAATGGGATAATAATAGTAAGAGAGAATATATAGATATTTGTAACAATATGGACGATATAATTTGTATAAGCAAAGAATATACGCAAAAAAGAAATATATATATGGTAGATAATTCTGATATAGTTATTGTTGTTTTAAATAATAGTAACAATAATAATAATGATAATAATAAAAATAAAAGTGGTACAAGTAATTGTTATAATTATGCTAAAAATAAAAAAGATAAAGATATTATATTAATAGATCCTGTTAGTTTTAATGTTACTATAATAAAAAAAGATGAAAAAAAAGAGAGATATATATATTAGTATAAACCTTTACTGTTATAAATAGTATAAACTTAGATTATAATAAGAGGGAACCAAAAGGAATTGGCGCCATAATTTAAAAAGTTAAGGTGATTATTATGAACGAGGATATTTATACGATAGAAAAAAGAAATGAAATGATACAAAAAGCTATTAAATCATATAAATTTAATGAATTAGATTTAAAAATAAATGATTGGTTTGCTATTGAAGATCAAGATAATTATATATTTAGTGTTTATAAGCAAGATAATAAATTATTACTTTTAATGGCTGAACCAGAAGACTTTTTATATCATTTAGATGATGCTGTTATAGATAATATTAATATAGGATGGATTGTACAAGATATAGATTTAAAATATTTTTTAGATCTTATGTCTGAAGATTCGTATGCACAAAAACGATTAAGACATAATATATGGTATGCTTTAAAGATGAATGGAAGTCTAGGCGATGCTATTTATCAATTAAGTTATTTATTAAAAGAAAAGAATCCTATTATAAATCTAGCTATTTTCTTTGATATTCTATTTAGGAATAAAGGCTTTAACTATATTAAAATGGAAGAGCTTTTTGCATTAAAAAATATAATAACATTTTTAAAAGGAATGGCGGGGTATTAAGATATGAAAGATATTTATTCAAAAGAAGAAAGAAATAAGATTTTAAATATGGCCATGAAACAATATGAATGTTGTGGAGTAAGTTTAGAATTAGGAGACTATTTTGTTGTTGAAGAATATCCAACAATGATATTTAAAATAGATAATGAATGGGATAAAAAGTTAAGATTGTTTTATACTATTATAACTGAAAAATCTTTTTATGATGATTATTGCCATAAACTTAACTGGTCTACGATTCCAGATGAATGTATTAAAGATATTGTAAATAAAATGACATATAAATCATATAATAGTATTAAAACAAGATGCAAATATTATACTTCTATACAAAAATATATTAATAATAACAATAAACAAGAAGATATAGTTTATAATGTAACAAAAGATATGCAGAAAATTTTATCTTCAAATAACTGTTACACTAAAGAGTATAGAATAAAAGAATTGATTTTATATTGGAATTTATTATGTAAAATTATTTACAAACAAGATAATAAAGAGATTATAAAAGATATTAAAGATTTAGAATATGTTTGTGCAATTATTTCTAAATAAGAGGACTAATGATTTATGCGTAAAATTTATATACTTAAAAATCATAATAATATATTAGGAGTTTATTCTTCTAGAGAAAAAGCTGAAAGAGCTAAAGAAAAATTTATAGATATAGAAATAAAATATAATAATATATGCGATATGGAATTCCATATTCAAGACTATAAAGTTTTATAAGATTGAAGTACATTAAATTTAATAATATTATGGAGACTTTTTATGAGACATATTTTTACTGAAGATGAACTAAAAAAGCTATGTTCATTTTGGCAAAATCAATTAAAATTAAATAATTGGCGTATTATAGTAGGAATAAAAAATTTAACTGAATTTAATAACAAGCAATCGTTAAGTGAAATTGAATTCGTATCAGCATTAAATAAGGCTGTTATTAAAATACTAGATCCATCAGATTATCCACAATCTCCATTTGAACAAGATATGGAGATATCTTTAGTGCACGAACTTCTCCATTTGCATTTTGCTTTATTTGAACCTAAATCAGATGATTCACTAGAGTTTCTTATTATGGAAAGCACTATAGAACAATTGGCTAATATTTTAGTCGAAATGAAAAGAACAAATGTACAGGATCAAAAATAAAATGCTAATAATTAAAAAGAATAATATTAATAAACTCAAAAACTATGGTTTTAAAGAAGGAAATTTTTATGATTGGGATGCAGAAAATCATTATATAAAAGATAAAAAATATAAAAGTTTATATTTTAGATTTTGCGCATCTGGTGCAATATTTGTCAGAACAGAAAATATTAATGACAAAGAATATTCATGCTTAGAAATAGTTCATGATAATATGTTTGAAGCAGAAAGTATTGGATTATGTTTACCAGACATATTAATAGACTTAATAAGAGATGGTTTTGTTGAAAAGAGGTGAGAATATGGAGCAAATAAGAGAAGCTAAAAGAATAAGTTCTGAGTCTTATTTTGTACAAGATAAATACTATAATAATAGCTATTTTTTCTTAAATAAAGAAAAAGGAGTATTAGGTATAGTATCTGAATATGGAAATATGGGATATATATTAGATTGTACATGTAAAGATTTTAAAGATATATTGATAGGCATAGATCCATATTATATGTTATCTAAGTTAAAGAAACCTGTTTTTGATTTAAAAGGTACAGTAAAAAATTTAAAAGAATGGATTTTAGAAACCAGAAAAGAAAATAATTGTACTAAAGAACAGGCTTTAGAAATATGGGAGATGATAGAAGAAATAAAACAAGAAGGTATAGAAGATGAAGGATATATTTTTAAGTTCTTTAACGATAATAGATTTTTAATAGAAGAATTTGAATGTGACTTTTTTTGTGATGTAGTAAGTCTTTTAATAGCTAAGAAATGGACAGAACATGATAAGTTCTTTATAAATTATATCTGGAAAAGTTTTATAGATCTATTAAAAGAAGAAAAAGGATTAGTTAATGAATAATGATAATATAAGAAGAACATGTCCTATAGATTTAATATTTGGACAACAAGTAGCTAAATATGCAAAAGAAAATTATATTGATAAATTGTTATCTCTTAATAAGAGAAGAAGATATAATATTGCTCTTAATAAGTTAAAAGAAAACTATTTAGTTGATACACAAGAGTTATATTTATTATCAGATTTAAAGTCACAGATTTTTGAATATATTAGTGACAACGAAGAACAATTTGATAACATAGAAGTTTATTTAGATAGTGTTTCAAAATTATTCGATAAAGATTTAAATTCATTAAAACTTGATGAAGATATGAAAAAAGTTCAATATATGTTATTTTACTTTGCATATGGCTTAGGAGAAAAAGTATAGAATAAATACTAATACGTTATATAAACAATTAATTTAAATAAAAAGGAGAACAAAATGAAAGATTTAAGTTATTTAAATAAATATCGTATACAAGCAAGTAGAATATTTGGAAGTATGGGCGATGAACATAATGGTGCATTTAGAATAAAAATTAAAGATAAATGGTTTATAGTGATTGCTTCTAATGGTGGCGGTTGGGAACACGTGTCTATTAGTCCAGAAAAAAGTAAACAAACACCACGTTGGGAAGAAATGTGTAAAATGAAAGAATTATTCTTTGAAGATGATGAAACTGTTATACAATATATTGTTGCTAAAAAAGATAATATTAATGTAAAAGAAAATTGTTTACATTTATGGAAGCCAACTGGTCAAACAGTACCAATGCCACCAAAATGTTTTGTATAAATAAAGAAAGGGAAATACAATGAAAAATAAACATTTATTAAGAAAATTTATGGCAGAAAACAATATTGATTTTGATGTGCCTTTTATAGTTAAAAATGGTAACAATGCAATTAAATATAAAATAACAGAAGAAGAAGGAACGTATGGAACTGTACCTAAAATAAGATTTTATAGAAATGAATGGAAAGAAGCAGATTCAAGTTGGCTCATGTTAATTATGTTTTGTGAAGGATATAAGATTATTAAACCAGCATGGAAACCTAAAGATAATGAAAAATTTTGGTATGTTACTAAAAAAGGAAGCATTTTTTCTAGATCATATGATTTAGGAGATCCAAATGACACTGCTTTGTTTTTAATAGGAAATTGCTTTAAAAACAATAAAGAAGCAGAAGAGAATAAAGAAAAAATGCTTCGAATATTAAATAGAGATAAACCTTTTATAGATTTAAATCCCTTAAATAAGGAGTAAGAAAATGAGTAACGATAAACAAAATAGATGTCTATTATGTCAATATATGTGGAGAGATGAAACAGAAGAACCTTGTTGTGACTGTGAATATAATTCTATGTTTATTGATAGTGAATGTAATAATTGTAAGCACGATAAATGTCGAATGCCACAAGATTATCCATGTAATATTTGTACTAAATATTCCCATTTTGAGTCTGATGAAGAAATTGGAACAGAATATTATGAAGAAGACGATAATAATGAAAGCATGAGAAAAATCTTATTTAGAGGAAAAATTGCTTTTTGTAACGATATTCTTGGAAATAAAATAGGTAGATGGATTTATGGTTCATTATTAACAGATGTTTTATATAATGAAGCTTATATTTTTGACTCTATTACAGGTGATCAAATTCAAGTAGATACAACAACTGTAGGTCAATATACTGGTTTAGAAGATAATGATAAATGTGACATATACGAAGGAGATATTGTAACAGATTTAGCATGTCATAAATACGGCTTAGTATGTTGGAGTAAAGAAGAAGCAAGTTTTATTATTAAATTTAAAGATTATGAAATATGTATGAATGTAGATAATATAAATAGTTTTATCGTAATTGGAAATAAATGGGACAATCCTGATTTGGCAGAAAAATATTAAATATGATTAATTTTAAAAAAGTAAACAAGTATAATAATGGTCCAATTGATTTAGCAACTAAATTAGCAGAACAGGCTTTAAGACTATAATTAAATAGGAGTATCGTAAAAATGTTAACTGATAATCAAATTGAAGCTTTTGAATTTTTAATGAAAAAAGCTAATATAGAATACGGACAAACATATAAAATTGAATGTGATTTATTTAATGGTAGTTTTATAATCGAAAAAAAGAAAAAAGAGATATGTGTAGACTATAAAAACAAAAATGATGAATGGGAAACATATATCCTTACAGAATTTGAAGATGATCGTATACTGAATTTATTGTTTTATCATAGTAATAATATAAGTTTATCTTTTTGGGTTCCGAATAAAGGACAAAGATATTATTATATAGACCAAGAAATAAATAATAGTGAATATTATATTAAAGAGTCTATATGGATGGGATTAAAAGATAAAGCTTTGTTTTTAACTGGAAATCTATTTAAAACATATGAAGATGCTAGAAAAAATATGAATAAAGTAATAGAAGTGTATGAAAGAAATATTGGCGGTTATATAGAGCCATTAGTTTATTTAAATAAAAAATGAGGTAGAAAAATAAGAATGAATAAAAATAATAATTTAAGATTAACATTAAAAAAAATTAATAATAAAGCATATGAAATTAAATCTTTTATGGAATTAATTCCTGGAGACAATATATCTGTATTTGAACCTATTGAACCAGAAGATGTTCTAAATAAAGGATATGTATACGATTCAGGTATCATTACTGATGATAATTATATTGTAAAAATGAAAGAGCTAAGTCCTAGTTATTTAATTGTAATGGATAATTTTTTACTAGAAGAAGTAAAAGAAGTTTACAATACTAATCTAACTGGAAAAAAGTATTTCATTACATCTAAACCATTAGAAAATGTTTTAAATAAAAATTCTTCAAACTTTGTAGGAGATTTTATTGTAAAAGAACGATATTCTCCTATAAAAGGTTTGATTATTGATAATAAAAAGGAATAATAGCTTATGAATATAGGAGATACTATTCGACAAATAAGAAAACGAAATTATTTGTCTCAAAAACAATTAGCCAATAAGATAGGTGTAAAGCGAAGTACAATAAGTATGTGGGAAAATAATAAACGTACTCCAAATGCATTAGCTTTAGCATCTATCTTTAAATTGTCTAAAACATATATAAATAATAATTCAATAAAAGTAGAGATAAAAGATATGAAAATAGATGAAAATACATTAGTTGATATAAAAGGTATTATAGATGGAGTTGTTTTTATTGATTCTTATACAGATATAGAAGATATCAAAAATAAAGTATATGAAACAATAGAAACAGGTTTAGAATGTACTAATTTAGAAAATGATTTATCATTTATTATTAATTTTATAGATAATAAAGATAATATTCGATTCATAATTAGTATTTATAATACATGTAGAGCAAAAAGATTTAATGTACATAAAATAAGATCACAGTTAAATGATTTTATTTATGATTTTAACAATAATTTTGATATTATAAATGATATGTACCAAAGTTATTGTATTCAAATAGCTGACATGCATGAGGTATATATCATAAGTAATGAGGAAACAAAAAATTTATCTTATAAAATTATAAAAAAGGAATATGATTGAAAGGTGATAAAATGATAAAAGATTGTTCTATGTGTGTATATAAAGATAAATCTTATCCAGATCAATATCCTTGTACTGCTTGTGTTGATTATTCTATTTTTACGATACGTCCGTCATGCGACTATTGCTCATGGAATGACAAAGAGAATGTAAATTTTTGTTGGATGTGTGATACTTATGAGGACTTAGAAGATGTTATTTATTTTGAGCCTTCAAAAAAGCTATTGACTAATGAAGAAAAAGAACATTTAAAAAATAAAACTAATAAGAAGTGAGGAAATAAAAATGACTTATTTAAAATTAAAAGATAATTATGTAGCTAATTGTATCAGAAAACATATGAGAATTAATGTAAAAAAACAAGATAAATTTTATTATAAATTAGCTAAAATAGCTAAAGAATGTGTTGCATATAATTATATATATGGTATTGATATGGTTTGGGATTTTAAAAAGAATTGTTGGATTACATCTAAAAATAATACACTTGATATGTTTAATACTGCTTGTCAAATAGGAGCAAATTTAATTAATATGAATATTCAAACATTAAAAAAAGCAATTGATATTGTTTTTGAATTAGGAGAAAATAATGAATCTCAACAATTTTATATGCCATCTACTTCAAGAACAATAGTGGCTTTAAAGAAGGAATTTTGATGAATATGATTAATATAATATGTAAATATCAAGAATGGTTAATTGATAATTTGACAATAAAGTTAATAAGTAATAATAAAAAAGAACAAGTATATTCTATAGTTACTCCTTGTATGAATATGGATAACGATTTTATTGAAATATATATAAAAGTTCTTAATTTTAATAGAATAGTAATAACTGATGATAAAAATTCTATTAATAGATTAACTATGCAAGGATTAAATAATGAAAATAAGATATTGTTATTAAAAAAGATAGTTGCATCAAATGATTTCTGTATAACAAACGATTTTTGTATAGAAAAAGAAATAGATTATTCTGATAAAGAAATGCTAGGATACTATATACAAAAATTAGTATCTATTATGCTCCAGGCAGAAAGTTTACTTTTAATTTAAAAAAGGATAATTGTTTTATATGATAAAAAATAGAGATATACCAAGAATAGATGATATATGGATCAAGTATGATGGTACAAGATATAAGATTATTGATGTTGCAAAAGATGTTTATAGTAATAAAAATTTAGTTATATGCTATAAAATACCTATTAATGAAAAATATTGTTCTACATGTATGTTTAAATTTAATTGTGGACAAGTTCCTAAGAATTGGTCTAATGTTAATTATATAAATCATGTGGTTATTTTATCTAATAATGAAACTGAAAGAATAAAACGATATAATGATAAGTATTATGGTAAAATTATTATAATAAATAATAAAAAAATAAAAATACTTTTTATTTCTCAAGATAAAAATAATGATATTTATGATGTTGTTGTTATGGCTGATGATGTTTTATTAAAATCATACTCATATTTTAATTTGATTAGTAACCATAGTATTTTGCTGAAAGGGAATATCTTTTTATATAATGCATGATAAAAAATATGTTATAATATTATCTTATAATGAAGTTAAACAAATAAAAGAATATGTATTAAATAATTCTATTTGTTGCATTAAAATACTTTATATTAAAGATAAAAAAATAACTTTTATGGTTAGTAATTTAAAACGTTATGGATATGAGAATGTTTTTAATACAAGCTTATTTGTTAATGGTTTTAATGCAGTAGAACGACCTTCTACCAAAGAAAACTTAGAAGGTGTATATAAAGTATCTCCCTATAGTAATGAAACATATTATATAAAAGAAAAATAGTAAAAAGGAGCAAATTATTATGGCTATATATTATAAAACAATAGAAATAAATTCGTTGTTAAAAGAATATCTTTATGATGCCTTAATCAATTTATATGACGATAATTTTATAAATGTTAATTTTGATAATGGTTTTAGTATAATGATAAAAAGAAATCACGATCCAATTTCTATTGGTGTAGTTTTATATAATTCATATAAAATTCCTGTCTGTATGGATAATTTTAACAGAATAATGTTACCAAACATATATTCTGTTTCTTTTGAAGAAGATACGTATAATATTGAAATAATAGAAAAAGATTGTTACATTGATTATATCAATATAAATTTATCTAGTGATTTAATATCTATTAAGAACTTACATGACCATAAAATTCATTATAAAGACAATAAAAAGCAATTAGAAGTAGATATTTTCAAATATTCTTCTGAATATGATAATTGTATGAACTGTTATGGAGTATTAATTAAAAAGAATAATGTAATTCGTAGATTATATCCTATTTCTAAAAATAACAATAAAGAATTATGTGGTAAATGGATAGCATATAAAGATTTAGATGAATGTGTATATATAGTTAATATACAAAAGGGATAATAATGACTTATATGAATATTTATATTCCACTACTTTTTCTGTATCATGAAATAAAAAACATGAAAGAATGTGCTAAGGAAATTCCTATTAATGCTTATTATGTGAATGAAAAATCTATTTGTCGTAAAGGATATTTGATTATACAGAATAAAAATAATAAACTTTTGTTCTATATAGATCTTTTTAATATTGGAACCTCTAATTTGCTGGATAAGTTAAATAATTACTTTTTAATAGAACATAATAATAAACAATATAAAATATACATTAATGTATGTAACAAAATTATTTTAAATAGAATAGTTCTATCACGGTCTAAAATATGTAAAATCAAATCTACTTTTAATGATAAAAGATTTCTATTTAGATATAGATCTGATAAAAAGTATCCAGATATAGATTTATTTATAAAAAAGAAAGAAAATAAGAATTATCATTTACAGGTTTATAATTATCATCTTTTCCCAATATATAATAATCGTTCTATTCTATGTCAAAAATGGATATCTAGTAGATGCAAAATTATAGATGGTGTTCCTAAAGCATATATGATAGATTTAAGAGGAGAATAATAATGTCTTATTTTATTAAATATGCTTCTATAGATAGTAAGTATTTTTATGAAGCATTGAATTTTAAATGTCAATACCCACATTCTAAATCTTTTTATCAAATAAATTTTTCTAATGGATTTTTTGCTAAAATCAATTTGTTTCAAGAACAATATGACATAATACCTTATCTTATAGTAACCCTATATGACAAACAAGAAACATTAATAGGAACTTATTTTATACTAGATATGCAAGAAATCAATCAAATATCATTTTATAAAAATAATGATTTTTATGTCATATTCATATCAATTACTAATAGACATAAAGTTTTAGGAGTTATTTCTTTACCATCTAAATTTCTAAAAGACAATAAAATATGTTTATTAGAAAAAAAATATACTTTATACAATAATGATAGAGTATATTTGTCAGTAAAAAATAATGATATAAGAATATATTATAGACTTAATAATCATTATAGTAATATAGACTATATAAAACTAGGTAAAGATTATGAAGATAAAAAAATAGTTAATAGTTATCAAATGTATTCTTGTTTTAAGAATATAGAATTTACGCATATTTTTGATATAAAAATTTATATTTTAATTAGTTAAAAGGTGTGATGATATGGAAATATTAAAATACTATAAGAACTCACAAATAAAAATTATACTAGAAATAGGTATTGATTATAAGAATCAAATTTATAATTTTACAAGAGAATTAAAATATGATATTGACGAAAGCAAAAGGTTAGATAAAGACTATGAAGAGCATTTGTTAAGAATTGTTGATAACATTCTTAATGAAATAAAAACTGAAGCAGCAGAATCTAAGATGAATACAATAGATAAAGTAATTGATTTAATTTGTTTAAAATTTAAACCGATAAGAGAAAACACTTATAAAGAGTTAACATTAATCATATACGAGATATAAGTGGAGTAATAAAACATGAAAGATACGACAGATGAAGAATTAGTTGAATATGAAACATCTATCGATGAGATATTTAAACATACTAATATTAATATTTATGACTTAATAAAGGAGAATAATATTATGGGTTATAAAGAAACTCACGACATATTCTTAGTTTCTTCAAAAAATAATAGTATTCATTTAGATAAATTAAAACAATCTATTGAAGTTTTTAAGCATGATAAAGATAAAATAAGTATTAATAAGATATATGTAAAATTATTAAATCCAAATAGACAATGGAATGAATATTTAGATTATTGTTTAGAGCTGATAGATGAAAAAGAAACTTATAATGAAACGTTTAATGAATATTATAAAAACAGAATAGATTTGATGAATTTTACAGATGAACAAAAGAAAATTTATATATTGGAAAATTTTCATAAAGAATATATAGAAGAAAGTATGTTCTTTCCTGAAGATATAACAAAAGAATATGTAGAACATAATTATATTTATTATATAGATATTCACACTTCTGATGATTTACCAGATAAAGAAATAGATTATTTATATTGGTTAGTAATAGGAATATTTTTCAAAGACAATATAATAATTAATAATGTATCTTACTCTATTTAAGGTGATGTTTGTTATGAAGTATGTAGTTATAGATTACGATAAGCTTTTGCAGCATGGATTTGATAATAGTAAACAAAAGAATCTTTATTTAAAACAAATAGGAGATTATTTTTTAGTAGTTAATACTCATTATTCTGATGAGCTATTTGTTAGTACAAATTATAAATTTAGAGTTTATAATCTATACGATATAATGCAAGAAATAGATAACTTATTAAAAGATTGTGTTATAACCGTATCTAATTGGTTGGAGAAATAGTTTTATGAAATGTTTAAAATTTAGAAAAAGAAAACAAAAAGAATATTTAAAAATACAATCATTCAAAGAACGTCAACATCTAAATATAAGAATGTCTAGAGAGAGAATGATTAATAGAGCTAAAGATTTATTGATGAACGGACTCATTAAAAAAAGAGGTTTGTCTGGATGCGTTGACTATTTGATAGCAGATTTTAAAAAACTTCAAGAAAAATTGTTACAATCATGAAAGAATATGAAGATGATTTAAAACTATTAGAAGAAGTATTGCAGGATTGTCATATAAAGTATAAAGATGCTAAAGACAGTAAAATAAATGGTAAAAGTATTGACGAATATGCAAAAACAATCAATAGAATAATAATATTAGGAGATAATAATGAACGAATACGGTAACAAAACATATATAGTACTTAATCAAGATCTTCTAGAAGAATTTGGATTCGAAGAAGAAGAATATGATAAAGAAGAATGTTGGATAAAAAAAATAGATTTTATGTTATTCTTTTTAGTTAAGAAAAATGATAGTATATTAAGACTAGAAACTGGCGGGACAGATAGATTTGTAAAATATTTACCTGACTTTTATAAAATTATGGATAGTTTAATAAAGAACAATGTTATAAAAGAAGTTAGAAGGTACTGTTAAACATGAAGAAAAAAACTAATTTAAGTAAAAGATCAATTAAAAGTGCATTTGATACAATTATATTAAATTGTAAAACAAAACATAAAAATTATTGTAAAGGATGCTTATTTAATGAGTTGATAAAACGTCCAGGAGAGTATAATGATTACGAGTGGACTGATGAAGATGATAAAAATTATAATAATATAACTTTTTGTGAAGCATTCTTTAAATTAGGCCCTGAATATTGGAATTTAAAAAAGGAAATAAATATTGAAACGGAGTATGATTAAAAAAATGGAATATTTTCTAATAGGATTAGGAGCAGCTTTAATGGGCGGAATGACGGTTATAATAATAAATCAATACTTTCAACAAAAATAGAAAGGAACGTAAATAGAGTTTATTAAATAAGAGTATTAAAATATTATATCTACATGATGAACTCTATGGCTATAAGATTATATCAGCAATGCATAACAATATAATAAATAACAATATAGTTATGTTTATAGATAATCTGGCTGAAAAGATTATTGATGCTTATAATATACAAATACCTATTATGAATATGAAAGAAGTTCTTAAAAGTATTGGCGGAAAAATAGTATATAAAAATAACTATTATGAGTTAATAGATGGAAATATAATAAAAACTCATGATAGAAAATTTGATATATTGTTACCTATTTTAAATAAAAATAGCAATAATAACTTTACTATAGCTTGTAATTTAGGACATATATTTTTGCATATGGGATATAGAACGAATTTTTCTTTATGGAATAAAATTATTATTAATAAACAATATAAATTTATATCTTCAAGACAAGAGAAACAAAGTGAATATTTTGCGTTATCTTTGCTCATGCCTAAAAATATATTTTTAAAAATATTCTATAAATATAGTGATGATGATACGGTAGACATGACAAAAGTAGCTAATTATTTTAACGTATCAATAAGTCAATCAAGAAGACGAGCTAGTTTTTTAGGATTAATAAAAAGAAATATAAAATGAGTGTTTTAAAGAAATGTCCCTTTTGTAGGAATAGGGTAATTATTTTTCCTAGAGATTTAATAAAGGAAAAAACATAATTAATGAAATGGAAGAATCATTTAATAATGTTTTTTATAGTATAGAGTGTGAACATTGTGGAGCCTCTATAGTTAGTATTAGTTTGAAAAAAGTAATCGATAAGTGGAATAGAAGGATTTAAAAGGAGATGTATTAGATGCCATTATGTGGAAATTGTATATATCATCATGCACCATATAATAGAATATGCCATTATTGTAGCCAAATACGTTTAACTACTGTTTCTGGAGAAGAATATCATGATTATTATGTAGATAAAAGAATTTTAGAACTTTATTCAAAGCCAGATAATAATGCATTAAAAAATAGTGAGACAAAAAATAATCGTTTTTTAGTTGGGAATATAGCAAGTGTTTTATTATCTGAAGTAGTTAAAATAAAAATAGAAAAATTTTCTTCTATTAAAGTAGTTATTACTGTGAAATTAAAAGATGCTACATTTGAAACAATTTCTATGTATGATAATTATGATGACGCTAAAAAAGCTTATGATAAAATGATGATAAAGTATTCAGAGGGATAATTCAAATGAATAATAATAAAAATATTACACATATTTCTATGTCAAAAGAAGGATTATATAATATCTTAGAAAATTGTAAAAAAGATGATACAGTATATAAAAATACATTTAACATTAACATATCTGAATTAAGAGGGCTACTAGATAAGATTGACAACATAAGTAAAACAAATATGAATAAACATATTTTTACAGATATGATTCGTATATTAAATAATTTATTGATTAATAATAAATCATATAAGGCTAATAGACGATTATTGAACAAACTTAATAAACTAGAGAAAGAATGATGTTATTTGACAAGTATTGAGAAAAAATATCTTAGTATAAAAAATATTTATGATAAAGTTAAAAAAAATCATGATAAACTTAAACAAGCTCCAGAATATTTGTTAGTAGTTATGATAAATGATGATATGTCATATTTAAGTTCTAGTATTTTAAGAAAATCCGAAGAAGATAATGATGATATTCATTATTTTAATATGTTTAATTTAGACTTTAATACGATATTTGATTATGGAGTTTCTATTAGCTTAAATGAACTAAAACAAGATTTTAATTTATTATTGTTTGATTTCAATCTAGATTTTGATAAATTCGCTGATAATTATATAAATATTAGAAGCATAATTAACGAAAAATATGAATGTGATTACATTATATTAGATGATTATAAGATAAGTGTATCTGGTTTATATTTATGTGTTCATAAAAAAATTAGTTCTGACAATTATTATGAAAAAATTAAAATTTATAACACGAATAATAACGATTTCAATAAAGAATTTTTTAATGCGATAATTGACTTTAACTGTGAGAATTATCAAAAAAATAGATTAGTAATTACAAATGGAAAAATGAATATTAATTTATTAGATGGAGGTTCGGGAGATATAGGATATATATGTGATGATAACTTTAAAGTTGATTTTATAGGCATTAAAAATGATGATATGATACATGCTAATAATCAAACATGTTTTATTAGTGACAAACATTTTATAACAATTAATAAATTTGATAATAGTTTACGTACAAAAATTAAAAATGGAATTTGTTTAAATAAGTATGAAAAACAAGAGTTAAATAGGCTATTGTCATTATATAACAATATGGGCTACAATATAAAAGTATAGTAGGAAGAATTAATATGGAAGAAGATAAAATATTATATGTTAAAAAAGTCTCTATAAAAGAAGTTATTTGCGTAGAAGTTGTAAAAACAGATGAGCATGATAAAGCGTATACTGTTACTAATTATTTCACTAAAGATGGAAAACTTATTGGTGAAACTTCATTAAAAGAAGCAGATATTGCGTATAAAAAATTTCTTGAAAAATTAAATAAAAAGTCTGAATAGATAACTATAAAAAATAAACAAAGGAGAGTAAAACAGTATGGGACAGTTTAGTTGGAAAACGAGTGATACAAAAAGAGCTATTACTAAATGTGCCGTAAAGCCCCGTGCTTTAGCACTGGGGATATAAGGCACGTCCAACGAATTTGCGTAAGCAATTGAAGTCGGACCATTTTATTTTGTATATTCATATGCTATCATATAACTACGAATAACAATAAAGGCGGTGAGACAAATGAAAACCTATTGCTTTAAGCTATATAACTCTAAACGAAATAAAAAACTTCATAGGCAGATTAATGTGGCAGGTCTCATTTATAATCACTGCATTGCAATTCACAAACGGTACTATCGTTTATTTAAAAAATCATTGCACAAATTTGTTCTACAGGAACACTTAACCAAACTGAAAAAGCTGGCAAAATTCAGTTATCTTAAAGAAATAGGTTCACAAGCGGTACAAAATATAACTGAACGCATAGACCGTGCCTATAAGTTATTTTTCAGAAATCAGAAGCGTAATGTCCGTTCAGCTCCTCCGTCGTTTAAAAAGATACGTAAATATATATAAATCGTATACTTTGAAAACGTCTGGCTGGAAATTATTAGGTGGAAATGTTGTTAGAATAGCCAATCAGAAATACCGTTATTTTAAATCGCGGGATATTGACGGAAAAGTAAAAACCGTAACTATAAAACGCGATGCTTTAGGTGATATTTATTTGTATTTTTCCTGTGAAACAAATGAAAATGAAGTCTTAACAAGAACAGGTGAAAGCGTCGGTTTTGACTTCGGGTTAAAGATATTTCTCACAGGTTCAGAACGGAAAAATATTATTTCTCCGCTGTTTTTTAAACAGAATGCCAATCTAATTGCTAAAGCTAATCGCAATTTGTCCCGTAAACAAAAATCTTCCAACAATCGCAAAAAAGCTAGATTAAATTTAGCAAGACTGCATAAAAAAGTAGCGAATATGCGCCGTGATTTTCATTGGAAAACAGCACAGTATCTCACTGGTAAATATGCCTTAATTTCTATCGAAAATTTGAATTTAAAAGCCATGCAGAAACGTTTCGGCAGAAAGATATCCGATTTAGGTTTTGCCGATTTTGTAAACAAGTTGAAGTATGAAGCACAAAAGGCAGGTTCCAATGTTGTTGAAGTAGGCAAATTCTTTCCTTCAAGTCAGCTATGCAGTAATTGTGGCTATCAAAACAAAGAACTCAAAGACTTGAGAATAAGAGAATGGACTTGTCCAAAATGCGGCAAACATCATGATAGGGATTTAAATGCCGCTATAAATATAAAGAAAGAGGGAGAAAGAATTTTCTTCTCCCGTAAGTAATAAATAAATATGGGCAGGGCGTTGTCCATTGTGGAGAGAACTCGTAAGACTGTCATTTGATAGCAAAGTTCGTCAGTATCCCAGAATTCCCTAGCTTTAGCTATGGGGAGTACGTCAATTGTTATCAGTTTTTAGATAGGATAAAAAATGCAAAAAAAGATATTAAATCTATTAGCACTAATATTAATGATAAAAATAGACAAGAACAATTAATAGATGAAGAGTTTAAAGAACAAATAGAAAGTATTTTATCGGAATATAGTGCATTTGGTTTTGATTATGATACTGTTTTTAGTCATATGTACAACTATTAAAAGGAATAATAAATATGAGTAAATGGACACATATTTTAGCAGTTATTACTGCTGTGTATACTGATCATGATAATACGATAAAAAGTAGAGGGAGATTAATTAATGTTTTAAATAATAATTTTAAAAAATTACCTATAATTTCTGGCAGCGAACAGAATGCTACTGTATCATTAAATATAAATGATTATTTTAACCCAGATGGATATGATTATTCTTTTTCAATTTCTATATATGGTAGTTTAAGAGATCGTTCTATTAAAGAAACGTTGAAAGAATATAATAACTTTTTACAAAAGGTAGATTCTTTTTTTACTGTAACAGATCATATGTATAAAATCGATAATGATCGTTTTAAAACTCTTATATATACATCAAGTAAGAAAAAGAAAAAAATAATCATAGATTCTGAAGACAAAATGTTTAAACGATTAGATGAGATGAAAATTTAATTGTCATTTTTTAGATGTAGATATTAAGAAAGGAAGATTTTAAAATGCCAGACTATGCTAAATGTAGAAATATCCAATGTAATAGGAGAAAAAGATGTGCTAGATATATGATGATTCCAGATAAATACTGGCAAACATATGCGTTGTTTAATGTTGATAACGCTAGTAAATGTAATCATTTTATAAGCTTAAAAAATGCTCCATTTGAATGTTATAAAAATATCTCTATTGCCGATAAAATTGTAAAAGGAGTGAATGATAATATTGGATAACGATTGTGTAGAATATATTTGTGTATCATTAATAATTATTTCATTTTTTGTATGCGCAACTATTAGCGATTATTTTAAATATAAATATCAAAATAAAGACGATAAGGAAGATTGATATATATGTTCACGTTGAATAAGATAAAATTTTTTTGTACAAAAAAAGTAAATGACTTATCTAAAAACAGTATAAACTTTAAATTAGAAATGAATGAAGCAATAGAAAAATTTCTTAAAGAAGATTGGGGAGATATATCAAAAGAAGATTTTGTCATGAATGATAAGGCTTTAAAAACTGGTGATAGAATTATTGCAAAATATAAATGTAAAGAATATAAAGATATTTATATTATAGCGGATACTGTATTAAATAATAATGCATATGAACATGCATCAATTTTATTTGTAGATGAATATTGATAGAAAGAGGTAAAAATATGTTTAAGAATAAAAAGAATAATAATCAAAAGAAAACTTGTAGTAATTGTTCAAATGCAGTATATAGTGGAGAAGGTTGCTTTATTTGCTTAGAACTAGATGAACCTGTATGCGTTATAGATGAATGGGTACCAACAAATAATCATTTTAAATGTAAAGGAAAGTGCTATTCAAAATTATGATAGATAACAATATTATTAAATTATTTGATTTAACAAACATAGAGAAAGTAGATGATAATAGTTATATTGGATATTCAAATATGACTAACAAATGGTATGGCTGGAATAACGATGGATGGTGTAAATGTCCAACAAAAGATAAAGCTATATCTTTTGCAAAATCAGAATGTTGGTAAATAATTTATGAAATATATTAAGAAAGGAGAAAGAAAATGAGTGTTAGCTAAAATAAATAAAGGACAATTAGTGTTATTAAACATAAAGAAAAGCTGTTCTGAAATAAAAAAATATTTTAAGGAAAGTAAAATTAATATAAAAAAAGGATATGGATATTTTATAAGTTTATATAGTATAATGGTAAAAGGAGAATATGACAAAAAGAAATATTTTATTATTAAAACAATTATTAACTCTTTTAAGGATTTAGTATCTATTAATCGTAATAATTCCAATCAAGATGTTAATACTAATAACAATTTTGATAAAAAAGAATATACTAGTAATGACTTTGACAAAAAAGAATGTACTAGTAACAACTTTAATGAAGAAAAATGTACTAGTAATAACAATAAACTTTTAATAAAAAATGTATTGTGGGTAAGTAGACATAATATGCTTATTGATGGATATTTAGATTTACAAAAATTATATCCAAATTATGCTATATGCGTTTTTCCGTGCCAACCTAGAGTATTAGAAGGAAAAACTGTATACGAATATGCTGAATTATATAATTGTAATATAATTTGTGCAATATTATCAGATAATATTTTTAAAGATATTATTACAGATTTAAGGGCTAATAAATATACTATCTTAAGGCCAATTATTACGGCAAAAGAAACTGATGCAAGTGTACGAAAAGGTTTAGGAGTATCTAAACAAAGACAATATATTTTTCACAATTGGAGAGACATGAAAAATAATATTGATATTAAATTTTAAAAAGGAGTATAATAAAAAAGATGTCCGAATTAAGAATAAATTGGAAGAACTTATTATTAGTTGTTCCATTAAAGAACGGTAGCTTTTTAGATCGAGATTATTTATATAAATATGGCGATATTAACGATATTTATAAAAAATCTTTTTTTGGTCAAAACATTTATATAAAAAAAATTTTTTTATAATAATAGTAATCATAATGGTATTGATACAACAAAATTATATAACGCTGCTGATCTAGAAGAAATTCTATGGAATATTGGTAATATTGAAATTTCTTTTAAAACACTAAAGAAAATAACAGGTAAAGGATCTATTTTAACTTCTTGTATCAAGAGAATGATTATAATAGATTCTATTATAACAGGCCTAAAACGATTCGGATTTTATGTAAATGCTGAACCAATCAACTTTTTGCATAATAATATTCCATTTAAAAGGAAATATTATATATCAGATATTCCATGTAATAGTGATAAAAGTATCAATTTAGATGAGGATACATTAAAATACGTAATAAATAATTTTAAAAAAAATTTATCTATTAAGTATGAAAAGATACAGAAGAAAGTTAATACTAATACTAATACTAATACTAATACTAATAGTAGTAACACTAATGATAGTAATAACAAAAATAATAAGTTAAATGAAATAAATAATAATTCTATGATTAAGCTATTTGCTGTTTGTATAAGAATGTTAAAAGATAACAATATTAAAATGAACATCAAAGAAGAAATTAAAAAAGAATGTTCTGATGACGAGATAAATTTTGCTATACAGGTTTTGAAAGAAACTTTATCTAAAGAAGATAGTAAAAAGGAAGAAGTTGTTAGTGTAAACAAAAATAGTTTTATTAAAAGATTTTTTAATTTATTTACAAGAAATTAAGGCAAAGAGGTAAAGATGATGAAAACTTATTGTTTAGTTTTTTGTATCTAGGTTGCTCTCTCTTAGGAGATATTGGATATAAAGCATCTAGATGTTTAACTATTGGAAGAAATTTATATTATCTATTAAAAGTGTCTGATTGTAACTATAATAATAAAAATAAGAATGGGAGATAGTTGTAATGATGAAAAACGCTAAATTTAAAAAAAATGATATAGTAATTCCAAATGTTTCTGAAGAATGTATAGAAAAATTAAAAGAATTATATAGATTACATCCTAATGATGAAAACTTAAGATCACTTATTAATGATATAGAATTAACTAATAAGAAAAAGGTAAAAATTGTACAAGTTATAACAGTAGAAAAAGATGATGGTATTGAAAACGGATATATAGCACAATATGGAGATATTGAATGTGTATATCCTGAAAATTATTTAACAAAGTGTACCGATGAAGAAGAAGAAGAAGAAGAAGAAGAAAATTGTGAAGAAGAAATAAGTAATGAAAATCAACTTTTCTCAGTAGAATTTTACAATAATAAAGTTATTATTCACTATAAAGATAAAAGTCATGGAGCACAAAATATAAAATATACAAGAGTTTCTGAAGAATCTATTGAGGATTTGTTTTATAGAACAATGTCTTTGATAACAGATTTATTTAACAGAAATATGGATACTCATGAGTTTGAATTAAAAAATGGAATAAAATATTACCGTTTTAATGATGTACAAACATTAAATATTGAAGAATATGTTTTTAGTAATACTAATGTTATTTGTATATTTGATAAAAAAATCGGTAATTATGCAAAAACAAAAGAAGAATTACTTAATAAACAAGAAGAAGTATTGCAAACAATGAAGGAAGTAGGTGTTTAATCAACTTGGACATATTGTCCAAGTTAAAAATATTATGATTAAAAAATTAGCTAAAGAATATGCGTATAAAACTTTTTTTAAAAATGTAGGTACAGATAATTGGCCATCTGATCCAGAAGAATTTTTGAATAAATTTGGGCCTAATACATGGTGCTACTTTTTAAAAGATGGTGTAAAACATATGGAACCAAAAATTATATATGAACATTTAAATGTTATTCATTTAAAAGAAGCAATAAAAGAGCAAACTGAGTTGAATTTATTAATGCTTAGGAAGGAATAAGCTATGAATATTAGTGAAGATGCTAAAAAAAAGATTAAAGAAAAAGCACTGTGTATGGCTTTTTCGGATTATTTTTGTAATGTAAATGATGAAGGTTGGCCAGATGATCCAATAGATTTTTTGCAAAGAGCTAATAGTGATTATCATAGTGATATTACAATTAGTGGAGATGAACCTAATTATGATGATCCAGAAGCTGAATATATGGTAGTTGCTGATTATGTAAATAATATGATAACACCATTACAATTATTAGAAATGGTTCAGGATAGAGCATATAGTATTGAAACTAATTTCTATAATTTATTTAATATTGAAAAGGTGGAATAAAGTAATGGAATCAAGACATGAAAGCATTTTTATCGATAACTTAACACAAGAAGAAAAAGAAAAAATTGAAAAAGTCATTAAAGAAGTAAAACCTGATGTATATATTTTTGATCAAAGTAACAGTATGACATTAAACTTCGATGATGAATTTTTAAGACATGAAGTTGAATTCTATAGAGAAAAATATACTGAATCACAAAAGAAAGAAGCAATGGCTTTTATTTTATCTAAATTTGAAGATGCTTGTGTTGACGGAGAATTTGAAGAAGCTACCGATAGCATGGTAGCTTTTATTGAAGAAAAGTTAGAAGAATTTGATAATGTTAATAAAAATGCTTTTAAGGAATGATATTGAATGTTAATTTCTGCATCTATTTCAGATAAAAATAAGTATCAATTAGTTAAAGAAACTATTCAAAAGATTGATCCTAAAGCAATAATCTATGAAGAAGATAATAATATTATTGATATTTTTGATGAAGAGTGTATCAATGATGAAATATTTAATGTTTGTGATTTTAAAGGATACAAACTATTAGAAGAAGATATAGTAAATATTCGTAAGCAAGTTTGTAATACTGTTTTTCCTTCTTCATGGAACAATTTTTATAAAGTAGTTAATAAAGCTGTAGAAGATTATTTTGAAAATAAAAATAATAATTAAAAGGAGAATAGTTAAATGTTTATAGGATTATACGCATCAGATCAAGAAAAAGAAAAAGCTATTAAAGAAGCTATCAAAAAGATTGATCCTGATACTGAAATTTTAGATAGCGATAATTGTTTAGAATTTACATGGGATCAAGAATATCTAAAAGAATCTATTAGATACAAACTAGGTAATATAGATGAAAATGAAATGAAATCTGTATTGAAGTATATCATAGATGATTTTTTGAAAAGCGATTTTCCAGCAATGAATGAAGAAGTAGAAGTATTTATAGATGAGTCTATTCAAAACTACAAAGACTCAAGAGATTGTGAATAATACTTTTGTTATTTAACTTGGACAATTTGTCTAAGTTGATATATATATTTTTTTTATTAATTTCAAGGAGGACTATATTATGGCAATTAATTTAGTGAAAGGTCAGAAAGTAGATTTGACAAAAGGAAATGCAGGTTTAAAAAATCTATTAGTTGGTTTAGGTTGGGACGTATCCAGCAGAGATGGAGAACGTTTTGATTTAGATACATCAGCTTTTTTATTGAATGATGATAATAAAGCTGTAGATTATGTGTACTTTAATCAACAAAAATCTGCTAATGGTGCAATTGTATTATCAGGAGATAATCTAACAGGTGAAGGTAGTGGAGATGATGAAACATTAACTGTTTCCTTAGAAAAAGTTCCTAATAATGTTGAACAAATTGCTATCTCTGTAAATATTTATGAAGCAGACTCCCGTAGACAAAATTTTGGTATGGTTAATAATGCTTATGTACGTATCATTGATAAAGATACTAATAAGGAATTATGTAAATATGACTTAGATGAAGATTATTCTATTGAAACTGGTATTATTTTTGGACGTATCTATAGACACAATGGTGAATGGAAATTTGCTGCTGTTGGAGATGGTTATGTAGGTGGTTTAAGAACTATTTGTGATAGATATGGAATCTAATAATAGAGGATTGATAAAGTAATGACAATTAACTTACAAAAAGGCGAAGTTGTAGCCTTAAAAGAAAAAAATGGAAGTACCTTAAAGAGTATTAAAGTATGTTTAGGATGGGATCCTAAAAAGAATAAAGGATTCTTTTCATCATTATTTAATAGATTTGAATTTGATTTAGATGCATCAGCATTTTTATTAAATGACGATAATATTAATGAAATCATTTATTATGGTCACTTAAAAAATACTAATAGTTCTGTAACACATAGCGGAGATAATTTAACAGGCGAAGGTAAAATCTTAGATAAAGAACAAATTCATATCAATTTAAATGAATTACCGAATGATATTAACACTATAGTGTTTACTGTTAATATCTATATGGCTGATGAAAGAAATCAACATTTTGGTAAAGTAGAAAATAGTTTTATTAGAATTGAAAATAAAATAAACGAAAAAGAATTTTGCAGGTATGAGTTATCAGGTAAAGGCTTTGACAATTATAAAAGCATGATTTTTGGATTGTTAAAGAAAATTGATGATGAGTGGAAGTTTAAGGCTTGTGGTGAAGGTTCTTGCTATGGATCTACTATTCCAGAATTAAAAGGAATTGTTAGCAACTATATTAAAAAAAATAATTAATAATAAACAGGGAGAGATTAATTATGGCAATTAGTTTACAAAAAGGACAAAAAATTAGTTTAGACAAAGGTTTAACTTTAGCAAAAATTGGACTAGGTTGGGATATAAATAAATATGATGGACAAGCTAGTTTTGATTTAGATGCTTCTGCATTTTTATTAGGAGCAAACGGTAAAACAAGAAAAGATTCTGATTTTGTATTTTATAATCAACCAAAATCAGAAAATGATGCTGTTATTTATGGTGGAGATAATAGAACTGGATCTGGTAATGGAGACGATGAAACTATTATCATTGATTTTAGTAAAATTCCAACTGATGTAGAAAAAGTTGCTATTACTGTAACAATTTATAATGCTAAAAATTTAAAACAAAATTTTGGCATGGTTGATAATGCTTATGTTAGATTATGTAAATTAAGCTCTATTGACGGTCCAGAAGAAGAAGTTCTTCGTTATGATTTAGGAGAAGATTTCTCTATTGAAACGGCAGTTGTGTTTGCAGAATTATATAAACATAATGGACAATGGAAGTTTGCTGCTGTTGGATCTGGATATGAAGGTGGATTAGCTGCTCTTGGTAGAGCTTATGGATTAGATGTAGAAGAAGAACAGTAATATTTGTAATTTATAAGTTAATAGGGCGATAATGTTATCGCCCTTATATATTTATGATAAACGAGGTATTTAATTTGAATAATAGTTTAAAAGGATTATCAGATAACGAAGTAATTGAGTCTAGACAAAGATATGGAACTAACTTTATAAAAGAAGCTGAACCATTGAGTTTTTGGCAACACTTTTTAGAAGGTTTTCAAGATCCAATGATTAAAATTTTATGTGTTATTAGCGTTATTATGTTAATCATGTATTATTTTGGTTATAGTGATTGGTATGAACCTGTTGGTACTATCATAGCTGTAATATTAGTTAATTTTGTTACTGCTAAAACAGGAACAGATAATGATAAAGCATATAAGAATTTAAAAGATAGTCAGAAAAAAGATACTGCAAAAATAATTCGTAATGGCAAATTAAATGAAATTGTAGTAGATGACATTGTAGTAGGAGATATTATTCTATTACAAAACGGAGATAAAATTTTAGCAGATGGTATTTTAGTTGACGGAAAAATTTCTGTAGATAATAGCTCTTTAAATGGAGAAGCTGAAGAATGTAAAAAAACAGCAGCCCCAGAAGGATATGAACTTATTAAAGAAATTACAGGAGATACTTTTGTAGATAAGCATAGTTTGTTTAGAAATTCTGTTGTAATTAATGGTGAAGGCTATATGGAAGTTAAGGCTGTAGGCGAAAAAACTATGGCTGGAAAAATGGCTGAAGACATGAAAGAGAAAGAACCAGATAGTCCTTTACAAGTTAAATTAAGTAAATTAGCACATCAGATTTCTAACTTTGGATATGTAGGTTCTATTGTAATTGCTTTAGCTTATTTAGCGCATTATATTGTACTAGCAGGAGGAATTTCTGCATATTTAAATAATGATTTAGGTACAATTTTAGTAGGAATTGTTAATGCAATAGCTATTGCTATTACTATTATTGTATGTGCAGTACCAGAAGGATTACCGTTAGTAATTGCTTTGGTATTAATGCAAAATACTGGAAAACTATATAAAGCTAATGTTTTAGTACGTAAAGCGATTGGTATAGAAACAGCAGGTAGTTTAAATATTTTGTTTTCTGATAAAACAGGAACTATTACTAAAGGTAAATTAGAAGTAGTAAAAGTTTTAGATGGAAATGGAAACAATATCGAATTAAATAAAACAGGATATGTGCTCAAAAATTTATATAAAAGTATTGCCAACAATAGCGCTTCTGAATTTGATGCTAACGGAAATGTTATTGGCGGTAATATGACAGATAAGGCTTTGTTAAACTTTATTAATAACAATGAGTATCAAAAAAATAAATTAAATGTAATTAATAAACAAGAATTTAATAGTACTAATAAATTTAGTCAAATTAGCTATATGGAAAATGGTCAATTAATTACAGAATATAAGGGAGCTCCAGAAGTATTATTAGCACATGCAAAAAAATATATGACAAATGATGGTAAAATTTTACCATTAAATTTAGATAAACTAAATGCCAAAATTGATGATTTAGCTAATAATGCAATGCGTGTACTATGTTTTGGATATAGTAAACAACCTCTAAAAGAAAACATTATTAATGATGATACCATTATTACATCATTAGTAGCTATTAGAGATGATGTACGTCCAGAAGCTAAAGAAGCTATTAAAGAAGTACAAAATGCAGGTATTCAAGTAGTAATGATTACAGGAGATAGAAAAGAAACAGCTGTAGCTATTGCAAAAGATGCAGGTTTATATTGTGAACAAAATAGTGATATTGCATTAACTTCTAAAGAATTAAACAATATGTCTGATAATGAAATTAAACAAATTCTACCTAAGCTAAAAGTAATAGCTAGAGCTTTACCTACAGATAAAAGTAGAATGGTTAAAATTTGTCAATCAGTTAATTTAGTTGTAGGTATGACTGGAGATGGAACAAATGATGCTCCAGCTTTAAAAGCAGCTGATGTAGGATTTGCTATGGGTTCAGGTACAGATGTTGCTAAAGAAGCTAGTAAATTAGTTATTTTAGATGACAATTTTAATTCTATTAAAAATGCAATTTGGTATGGGAGAACTTTGTATAACAATATTCTTAAATTCTGTAAAATGCAATTAACTATTAATGTTGCAGCAGTAATTGTTTCTGCTATTTGTCCTTTTATTGGAATTGAAGCACCATTAAAAGTAACACATTTATTATGGATTAATTTATGTATGGACGCATTAGCTTCTCTTATGTTTGCAGGAGAACCTGCTTTAAGAAAGTATATGAAAGCTAAACCAAGAAAACGAGATGAAAATATTATTTCAAAAGAAATGGCTACACAAATTGGAGTTATGGGCGTGTGGTTAACATTGATTAGTGTTTTATGGTTTAAACTTCCATTTGTTGCTACATTCTTTAATACAGAAAATGAATTTTATACTGGATTTTTCTGCATGTTTGTATTTGCTTTTATGGTAAATGCGTTTAATGTTAGAACAAAATCACTTAATGTGTTTGAACATATTAAAGAAAATCCTGCTTTTATTAAGATTTGGTCATTAATAATGATTATTCAAATTGTATTAGTATCAATCGGTGGTATTGTAGGCGAGATTTTTAGTTGTACAAGCTTTAATTTGAGTGGTTGGATTATGGTAACATTATTTGCTTTAACTATGTATCCAGTAGATATGATTAGAAAATTACTTTTTAATAAATAAAAATAAGAGGCACTAAAATGTGCCTCTTTAAAGGAGTTAATACATTGGATAAAAAAATACTTGATCCATGCTGTGGTAGCAGAATGTGGCATTTTAATAAAAATAATCCAAATGTTTTATTTATGGACAATAGAAAACTTGATACAGAATTATGTGATGGACGAAAATTAATTATTAGTCCAGATATTTGTAGTGACTTTACTAAAATGCCTTTTGATAATGAAAGTTTTTATTTGATTGTATTTGATCCACCACATTTAAAATATGCAGGAGATACTAGTTTTTTAGCTCAAAAATATGGTAAATTACCAAAAGATTGGAAACCATTAATAAGTAAAGGTTTTAATGAATGCTGGAGAGTTCTAAAGAAAAATGGAACAATCGTTTTTAAATGGAACGAAGAGCAAATTTCAACTAGTGAAGTTTTAAAAGTTATTTCAAAAAAACCTCTTGTTGGACAACGTAGAGGAAAGACTATTTTTTTAATATTTTTTAAAGATTAATTTATATAAGGAGTTATTAATATGGGAACAAGTTCATATTCAGTAAATGATTGGAATAATTATGTAAGAAGCACAAGACTAGATACAGCTGTTAGTGCACAGCAAATTTATCGTTCTAGTTATGCTTTACCGGAATTTAATCCTAAAAATATTAAAGTAAGAGAATCTTGTGATTCAAAAGAATTTCCAATTACTACACCTATTATTATCGGTTTAGATGTTACAGGAAGTATGGATCCAGTTTTAATGACAATATCTAAAAGTTTAAACGATTTAATGTTAAAAATATTAAATAATGAATCTATTCCAGGACCTCATTTAATGTTTATGGGAATTGGAGATGCATGTTATGATTCAGCTCCATTACAAGTAACCCAGTTTGAGTCAGACATAAAAATTGCTGAACAAATGAATAAAATATGGTTTGAACAAGGTGGAGGAGGTAATGGATTTGAATCTTATGATTTAGCATGGTATTTTGCAAGATATTACACTAGAACAGACTCGTTGATTAAAAGAAATCAAAAAGGTATTCTATTTACAATTGGAGATGATAATCCAATTAATGAGGTACATTATAGACTTATTTGTAATACTTTTGGAATTTATCCAGATTTTATTAAGATGCCAATTAAAGATTTATTGAAAAAAGTTGAAGAACAATATGACGTATATCATTTAATTATTAAAGAAGGTACTTCATATTCTAAAGACGTTTTTCATAATTGGAAAAATCTGTTACATGAAAGAGCTATTGTTGTAGATAATGTAAAAAATTTATCTGATATTATTTATAACACTATAGCAATGAATAGAAATAATTTATCAAATAATAGTAGTGTTTATTCAGAATTTGACCTATAAAGAATAAAGATAAAAAACAGCAAGGATATATCGTTTTTATATATTCTTGCTGTTTAAAGAGGTATATTAATGGTAAAAAATATAAAAATTGTTATAGGAGCCAATTTTGGAGATGAAGGTAAAGGATTGTTCACAGATTATATATGTAAACAATATATATCTAAAAATCCTATCGTTATAAGAGATAATGGTGGTTGTCAATCTGGCCATACAGTTGTAAGAGATGGAAAAAGAATTGTTTTTAGTCATTTTGGCAGTGGATCTTTATTAGGAGTTCCTACTTTTTTAACTTCGAATTTTATTATAAATCCAATCTTTTTTGCTGATGAATGGAATAAAATATATAGATTATGTCCAAATTTAAAAGTTTTTGTAGATGCTAATACTAAAGTGTCTACGCCATATGATGTATTAATTAATCAAATAAAGGAAATATATAGAAATCAAAATGCACATGGTAGCACAGGTAAAGGTATTTATGAAACCATAAATAGATATGAAGAAGTAAAACAATCTTATTATTTAAAAGATTTATATAAACTTTCTTATAATGAGATTAAGGATTATCTATTACAGATTAGCAATTATCTTTATAAAAAGAATAAAGTTTATTTTGAACATAATCAAAATAAAGAGATTGAATCATTAATAGAGATATATAATAACAATGATTTAATAGACTCTTATATTAATGATTTTATTTTTATGAAAGATCATATTGAATTAACAAACTATTACGAAATAGTAAGTAAATATGAAACTCATATTTTTGAGATGAGTCAAGGTCTATTATTAGATAAAGAATCACATTTATATATGCCACATTGTACACCGTCTAACACAGGATCAAAAAATCCGTTAAATAATATTATAAATAATTTAACAGATTTTAATGATGTAGAGATAGAATTAATATATGTATCTCGTTCTTATATGACCAGACATGGTGCTGGTGAGTTTTTTTCTGAATGTGATATGAAAGATATTAACAGGGCTTTAAAAGACCTCACAAACGCTCCTAATCGTTTTCAGGGTAATTTAAGATATGGATTTTTTGACGCAAAAGAAACATTAAGAAGTATTTTTAGTGATTATAATTATTTTATACAAGCACTTAAAAGAAAAGTTACATTAAGTATTTGTATAACTCATTTAAATGAAACGTCAAATAATTTAATCATAGGTAAAAATCTTTATATTGAACCAGAATCATTATTTAAATATTTGTTTAATAAAAGATATTATTCGATAGGAGAAGATAATAATAAAGATATTATTTGTTTAGAATAAATGGAAATAGTTAAATTTTTTATCTTAAAAAAACTTAATAAGATAAATAGAAAAATTAAAATAAATGAACAAATATTTCAATCTAAATATGCATATTATAGAATAGCCTATAAAAGCATTTTATTACCTATTAAATGTTATGTTGATGATAATATACAATTAATGTTCAAAAGAAGACAATCAAATAGAATTGATTTGTTATTGTTTTATTATTTAATACGAAAAGGGAAAACAATATGGAAATAGTAAAATATTATAAACAAAAACATTTTTATGATAATAAAGAAAAAGTAGCCACAACATCAAGCAATAATTTATATAATCATAATCATACTATTGATTTATTATATAGAACTCTTGGTATTGGTACGATGGCAGATACAGATTTGAATCTTTACGTAAACAGATGATGGAATATAGATCTGATTTTATAGATATGTATGACGATTGGAGTTAAAATTTTGTGGTGATTGTTCTCTAGGACTATTTAACGAACTATCTATTCCAAATTTTATAGCTTGCTTAGCATAAATTACTCCATATAAGGTAAGTAAACTATCTAAATCAAAATTTGTGTTCCAATATCCATTACTTAAAAGAAGTATTAAGAATATAATAACAAATATTATAGTACAAGTAGAACTATTTCTTAATACTTCTTTTAGTTTTAACATTATAGGAGTATCTCCTATGACACTATCTAATTTAGTTATATTATCTATACTAGAATTAGTTACGTAACTTATTTTATTAGTTTTTTTAGTTAGTTTAATCATGTTAAAACTCTCCTCTTTATTTTTTTATTCTTTTTCTTTATTTTTATATTACTATATGTTTTCTGCCTTTTATTGTAATTCTCTTTTTGTATTTTATTTATTGTAAAAATATATAGCATCAGTTTTAAGAGACTTTCACATAAAGAAATACACAAACATACATACAAGTTAAAAAAACTTCTTAAAATGACTGCTATGAAGTAACAGGAGGCATTTATGAATTTAATAGAGCCTAAATTTAAATTGTTGGTATATGATAAAAAACAATTTAAGGATAAAGACGAGGCAAATAATAATATAGCGTTAATAAAAAATAGAATATTGGATTATCCAAAAGAATGTTCTATTAAAGAAATAGCTTATTATTGTACTAATGGATATCCTATATGCTTTTCTTATGGAATCAGAAATAATAGATCTAGTAGTAAAGCTTATAGAGATAATAATTGGAAGGAACAACAATTAATAGCTATTGACATAGATAATAAAGATAGGCAAAGATATACAACAATAGATGAAGCTATATGCTTATGTAAAAATAATGGTATTACACCATCTATTGTTTATACTACTTTATCTAGTACTGATATAATTAATAAATATAGAATTATCTTTGCTTTAAGAGACTCTATTAAAGATAAAGACTTATATTTAGATGTTTTAAATTCACTAGCAAACATTCTATCTGTTAAAGGAAAAACTATAATAGATACTGCATGTAAAGACTTATCTCGTATCTTCTATCCAGGTAAAAAAATAGAATACTATGATGAGAATGCTATTTTAGATATAGATTCAATTCTGTCTTTTAATAAGAAGAACTATATTACTATTAAAAAAGAAAGTAACAATTTAAGACAAAAAGATAATAATAGTATTAAAAGATCTACTATTTTAAACTATGATTTAGATACTAATATGGTTTTAAATGCATTATTAGAGACAACAAAAATAGTCAAAATGGAAAATGAAATGGTCATGAGCCCAATAATGACAAGGGTTAGAGACCAATTGACTAAACTCGGACTGCTAAAGCCTTTATACTATAGGTTTAAGCAGTCACCATTTAGCGTAAACCTCTCTAAGCCAATAACGACAAGGGTTCCAGGGTTCTTATTTTCCATTTTGCGCACTATCCCAATGGATAAATTGCTCAATAAGCCTTTAAATACAAGCCTTCCGTGCTTTTTTCATAAGGATAGTCATCCTTCAGCTAGAATTGAAAGAGATAATACTGGTAGATACATTTATCATTGCTATGCTTGTCAAATAAAATATGATATAATTGATTTATTATGTAAGCTTGCTAATGTAAGCATTTTAGACGTTAGAAATTTTTTATGCATATTATGTAATATAGAATATGAAACAGAATGGCAATCTAGAATGTCTTATCGTATAATGCAAATGCAAAATTATATATATGATAAAAGTTTTAAAGAGAAGTATCCTTTGTTAGATAAAACATTAACTAGAAAAAATCTTTTTCCAGTTTATTTAATGATGTTAGATTGTGCAAGAACTTATCTGTTTGATAAATATGTTTCTGGTGCTAACAATCCAATCTTTTATTTAACTAAAAAACAATTAGTAAAAAGATTTCATAAGTATTATGATTGTAAAAAGAATGAACAAAGTCTATATAAAGGAATTAAGTATCTTGCCAGAATAGGATTGATAAAGATCTTAAAAGATTCTGATATACCTAAAAGTATTTTAGATTGTTTAAACAAAATAAAAAGGGATAATATGCATAATAGACGTATAGAATGTTATTCTATACCAGATTTTAATAGTGATATGTTTTATAATGCAGAAAAACAAATACAAAGTGATAAAGATAACTGTGTAAGAATGTCTCATTATTGCAGAACAGAAGCTGTATTAGAAGATAAAAAGTTAGCTAATAACATTTATGTTCAAGATATAGATAGTGAAATAAATCATAAAATAAATAAATTTTATGTTGCTTACAAAGCTAGAGCATTAAAGTTATTAAAAACAAAAAAGTTCTTTTTAGAAAAGAACTTATTATCATACATGAAACAATATACTAGTATACAAAAAGAAAAATATAGTAATTATTGTTTGCCAAAACTTATTAAAGAATTAAAGCTAAAAAAAGTATCTTTCTCTAAAAAAATAGAGAAACAATATAATATAACTAATAAGTATATAACAAGACATAATATGCATTATGGAGTAACAAAACTATATATAGAAAGAGAGAATGAATTATGATAATCACTGATTACACAGAAGAAACCCAAACTTATTGGCGTACAGAAAGTGGAAATACTGCTATTTTACCATCTGTTAATAATTTTAAAATAATACAAGATGATAACAATAAAGCAATTTTACATTTAACATGGAACGCACTGGATATTCCTAATTTTAGTCATTATCAAATTAGATGTTCTAAAGAATGGAAGCTTGACGAAATAGATAAACATTCTAAAGTTATTGACAATATTAAAACTACTTCTATAGATTTTTATTTAACTGACTATAGAAATGGGATTGCTGATGTAACATTTTGGATTGCTGCATATGACTTAGAAAAAAATCGTTCACAAACACCAACTATGATAAAAGGTATTTTTAAATTATTTCCTGACCCAGTAAATAATTTAAAAGTAGAACAAGACATAGAAATAAAAGATGAAATAAATATTAGTTGGAGCTATGATAATGTTGATAATAATTCTTTAGAAAGATTTTTAATAACTATCAAAGAAGAAGATTGTCCTGTAGAAAATACTTATGTAAGTAAAGAAGATAGAAGTTATATATATTGTGCTAATCATAATGGCTTATTAGAAGTAACAGTTGCTCCTCAAAACAAAGATGGAGCTATATTACAAAAACCTATTAAAAATCTCTACATGATTAACTTAAACCCTGAACCTGTTAAATCATTAAATGTAGAAAAAGATGAATATGGTTTAGTTCATATAACTTATGAGGATCCAATAGAAAATCATATTTCTGATAATGAATTTGATTTTGAAATTATTATTACAAAAGAAGATAATATTATTCATAACTTAAAAGCAACAAAAAATAATGATAATCAAAATTTAAAAGATGCATTTTTGAATAATGATAATACGTCATTAGACTCTGTAGTCCTTTTAAATGAAAAAAGTAATCATCAGGGTACTGTTATATATCAAGAAGTACAAAAAGCTCTAGAAAAGGTTATAGCGCTTCCTGAAGATGGTGTATACAGAATAGATGTAATTGCTCATAAACATGGCTGGTATGTTAATAAAAATGGAGTAAAAAAAACATATAATTATACTAGTGACAAATCATCTATTTTATTTACTTATTCTGTAAAATAATTTTAGGAGATGAAAAAATGGAACCAGTAATAAGTCCTATGTATTTATATTTAATAGATTTATTGAGTACTATACGAGATGTATCTTTTATTGGTTTGTTATTATTTGGAGTAATATGTCTTTTAGCTATGTTGACATTCTTTGAAGAAGATGATAATAGTTCTTCAAAGAATATATCGTCAGAAAATGATGAGACCGAATTGACTGAAAAAGATAAGATACTAATATTAAAAATATTCTTTTTTATTTTTGCAGTATTTCTTATTCTATATATAGCTATTCCAACAAAAGATACTATGTATAAAATGTTAATATCATCTTATATCACACCTGATAATATTAATAATATTCATGAAATGGTTATAAAAGATATTAACAGTATCGTAAAAACCATCACAGAAAGATAAATACACAAAAGGAAGATAGAAAATGTTTAATTATACTTTTTTATGTTATTTTAGTTTAAAAAATGAACATTTTTTTGGCATAAAGGAAAAAACATAATAGTATTAAATTTATGGTATATCTGTTTTTCGTTATATAAAGGAGATTTAATTTCTGATTTTGAAAAGTTTTTAGATGAAGTAGAAAAAGAAACTAAAAGAAATGATTTAACATTTGTTGATCTTGTATTAGATAAGAATAGAAGTAATAATATTCTATTTAAATATACTTTCATAATATGTCTTAGTTCGTTATTAGGTAAATTTTACTATTTTAAAAACAAATATGTTACAGCTTTAAATTTGTGGTTTATTTTTTTAGCAATACACAAAGGAGATTTTATTGCCGATATAGCTAAATTTCAACGTAAAATTAAAGACATAACACATAGAGATGATCTTACTTTCATCAAAATAGTAAAAAGACAAAAGAAAGGTAAAAATGATAAATGATAACAAGCATTCATATAAAGAACTTTCTTTCCATTGAAGATACGATATTTGATTTAACTAAACTAACAAAAATAAATCATTTTAGTTTATTATGCGGAGAAAATGGAGCTGGTAAATCAAACATATTAAAAAGCATATCTTTATTAAAAGAATTAATAGATTATGATAAAAATATGACTATTTCTAAAATCTATAACAAATATAAAAATAAAATGTGTAATGGCCCTATTTATCTGGAATATGATTTTCTATTAAACAATAAAAAAGGTTCCTATTTATTGGTTTTGTCTGAGCAAGGAGTCATTGAAGAACAGTTAAGACTTACATTGAATAAAAATATATGTTCATGTTATAGGATTCATAATTCAGAAATAGTTTTATCAACTAAATTTTTTAATAATAATATGAATAAATACAAAGAAATAATTTGTCCTAATTTAAATCAATATACAGTATTAAGTTCTTTAGTTAAGATTACTAATTGTCAATTTTTATCTGCTTTTATAAAAGTAAAAGAAGATTTACCATTAACTTTTTTTTACTTTATCGATTGGATTAATGACATATTAATTTCAGATACGTTTAATATTAATCTATTAAAGGGAGTAGCTAATAAGGAATGTAAGGATAAACTAATAACATTAGCTAAAATATGTAGTCAATTTTTATCCAATATTGATGATCTATATTATTCTGTTCACCAATACGATAAAAATCATATTGAATATAAGTTATATGGTAAAAATAATAGCTATAAAGTAACAATAGATTTCGAAAAAGAATCTGAAGGAATAAAACAGATTGTATATCTTATATATTATCTATTAGAAGCAACTAAGAACAAAATTGTAGTTATTGATAATATAGATACGAATGTACATCCAATTTTGTTAAAATCTATAATAGAATTTTTCTATAACAAAATTGAAGGACAAGTTATATATACAAGTTCTAATTCAATAGCATTATTAGATATTAAAGAACTAAAAAATATGATATATGTAGTTGATCATGGAGATATAAAAAACATCAATTCTTTTAGAAGAATATTTGATGAGAATAACTTGTTAAGTTTGTATTGTAAGGGCACATTTGGAGGTATTCCTACAATAGATCAAAATAAATTAAGTGAGGCAATAAAGAATGTTAATTGAAAACACTGTCAAACATTTAAAAAACGTTATTAAACATAAAAAATGGGTATTTCATTATGCTTGTAAAGCGGGTATTCCTATTCAAGGAGCGATGCATGATTTAAGCAAATTTCATCCAACAGAATTAATTGAATCTATTATGTATTATAAAGATGGAGTGAGCCCACTAAAAGAAAGTAAAAAAGCAAATGGTTACTCTAAAGCAAAATTACATCATTGTCATGTAAACAAACATCACTATGAATATTGGCAAGATAATTATGATAATGGATGTGAACCATTAATAATGCCATACAATTATACTCTAGAGCTAATCTGTGACTATTTAGCTGCTGCTAGAACATATATTAACGATAATGATAATATTGATTATAAAAAAGAATACGAATGGTTTATGGAACATAAATATAATAATAAAGCCATATCTATGCATCCTGCCATGCTAGAGTTCATTAAACAAGTCTTTGAGCAAATGGCTAAAGACAACTCAGATGATATTTTGGAGAAGCATTCGTTTATGGAAAGATTGTATAACACTATTGTTTTAAAAAGTTTAACAAATAAAGGCTGCGTGATTTAAATGGATGTAATATTATGTATATATATAGCTTTATATTCAGCTATTCAATTAATATTCATGATTAGTATATACTTTATATTAGGATTATTCATAGATATTTCTGATACAACACAAATCATTATAATTTGGTTTTCTGGATTATTTAGTGCAACGATATTGTTTTATATATTATTATTATCTGATATAAATTTTAATATCAAGTTTTAGGAGAATAAAAAAGAATGGAAATTGAAAGAAAATGGGCAATGCCAAATAAAAATGAACCTTTAGTTGATTTAAAAGAGGAAGTGTGCTAAGTGTATATTGAGCGATTAACAAAAGAACAGCTTTTTGATTTAACAAAAAAATGTTTATTAATTCATAAAGCGAGAAACTTAAATGTAAAAAGAATAGAAATATTAGATGCAACAAAAAAAGGTATTCCTGTTCTTGCTATAGATAATAACGATAATGATATTGGTTATTATATCTTAGGAGATTTTAAGGTTGAAAAATATTACTTTGGTAAAATGCTTAATCCAATTAGATATACAGATATTATGATAAAACATTTTGATGAAGAATATGCAGATAATCTTTTAAAATACTATAATATCAATCCTAATACAATAAAAAACATTTATTCTTTACCTACAGATTGGGAGAATGAACAATGATATTAAAAGGAAAATTCAATACTGCAAAAATCTTTACTGAAAATGTAGAAGAAGCTTGTATTGAACAGATTAAAAATTTGCTTAATATAGAAGCTTTTGCAGGTACAAAAATTCGTATTATGCCAGATTGTCATGCTGGTAAAGGTTGCACTATAGGTTTTACTATGAACGTCAAAGATAAAATAGTTCCTAATCTTGTTGGTGTTGATATTGGGTGCGGAATGTTAACTGTAAACCTAGAAAAAACAAAAGAAGAAATTAATTTTGCTAAATTAGATGCAGTCATTAATGAATTTATTCCGTCTGGATTTAATATTAGAGAAAAAGCATATGGTAATTCTAAACTTTGGGTAGAATTAGCTAATCAATATGCGTTAGGTATTCCTAAAGATAAAGTTGATTATGTAGCTAGAAGTATTGGAACATTAGGCGGAGGTAATCATTTCATAGAAGTTGCCGAAAGTGAAAAAACAAAAGAATGTTATTTAATTATTCATTCTGGTAGTAGATTTTTAGGTGTTCATGTCTGCAATTTTTGGCAAAAATTAGCTGAAAATAATTTAAGACATTTTTACAATATACCAAAAGAAATAGTGCCTGATGAATTATGCTGGCTAGAAGGTAGCGATTTGAAAGGATATCTTAGAGATGTATTAGAATGTCATGTTTATGCTTTACACAATAGAGATGCAATAGCTGATGAGATTATTCGTAATATGAACTGGAATCCTGATTTTTCTGAGTCTTTTCATACTGTGCATAATTATGTTGGAGATGACAATATAATTCGTAAAGGTGCTATTTCCGCTAAAAGAGGAGAAAAATTGTTAATTCCATTAAATATGCGAGATGGTTCTTTACTTTGTGTAGGCAAAAGCAATCTAGAATGGAATTACTCCGCCCCTCATGGTGCAGGCAGAGTGTTTAGCCGTAAACAGGCTAAGAAAAAATTATCTTTAGACGAGTTTAAAAAAGATATGGAAGGTATCTATACAACTTCTGTATGTGAGAAAACATTAGATGAAGCACCAGAAGCATATAAGCAGGGGATTGAAGAACTTGTCGGCGATACTGTTAAAGTAATTGATAGATTGAAAACAGTCTACAATTTTAAGGCAAAATAGAGGTGATGATAACATGGAAGAAATAAAAAAACAACCATTTATATGTCCATACTGTAAACAATCAGAAGGATTTAGGAGTGAAAAACCTGTAAGAGGTAAAGATGTTTTGTATTTTGATGAATTTGGTGAGAGTATTGATGGAGATATGTTATATACGACTCAATACAAAGAAAAATTTTATTGTTCAAATTGTGATAGAGGTATAACAAAAGCAGTAAAAAAATATTTATGTATTGAAGATGATTAAAAGAAAAAAGAGAAGATAAAATAATAAAATATCGGCAAGTTAAAGTGAAAAATATTGTTAAAAATATACTTTAAGATATTAATAAAAAAAGAGAAAGGAAAATAATAAATGACTATAAATAAAGAAAAACTAAAAATAGGATTTATTATTGTTTTAATTTCTATATTTCTTACAATTATTCTTAATTTTTTTTCTGGATATAAAGATCAATTAAAAGATTATCTTTTAAATAATATAAAATTATATACTATAATTGATTACACTAAAAAAGAAAAGATATTATCTATGTATTATAAAGAATATGTAGTTGCAACTAATAATAATGATAAAGATAAAATAAAAAAATATATAAGTAAACATTATAACAATATTGATATTAATAATATTCATGATCCATTAGTAAAGCAATTCGTATTAGAATGTAGAGGTGAATAAAGTGGAAAATTTTAATATGGATATAGGACTAAAAGAATGGCAAGAGTTACTAAAGGGCTCTCTAAAAATTGCTTCTGCATTAGAATCATTAAAGATTCCATTAGAGGAACCATTATTAACAAAAAATCAGTTTAAAAAATTTAAAAAATGTGCCAATACATTTGTTCCTGATGCTAATGAATTATCTAATTTTAGAAGAGACTATCCATGCAATATGAGAATATGTCCATATTGTAAAAAAAAACAAAATTTAACGTCTCAATATTACTTGCTTGATATTATCAATTATTTTAAAAAAAATATTTCTGATATACGGTTCTTAACTGTTAAATTATCTATTAAAACTCAAAAAGATAAGATAGAAGATAATATAAATTTATTAAATTCATCTTTTAGACATATTGTTAGTTTATCTAGACGAAAAGCATTAAGAAAAAAGATGAAAGAGTTTGTTAATAAATGCTATCTTGGATATTATAAAACTTTAGAAGTAACTTATAATGAGAAAGATAAGCAATACTATATAATATTAAGAAGCGTATTCGCTATAAAACAAAATTATATATATGAAGATAGGTATTATGTTGATACCAATAAATGGAAAAAATGTTTTCAATTTGAATTAAAAGATAATATTATATCAGATCTTAAAATTGATTATACCAATAAAAATAATGATATAACATATGATTTCTTAGAAGAATATACTAAATGTGCTTTTGATTTAACACCAATTATGAGAATGGAAGAAAAAAAAGAAATAGTAGATGTGTTAAGAACATATATTAATATTTTACATCGACGACATAAATTTGTGTCTACAGGAGGTATTTTTCGTATAAATTAAAACTAAAGGATAATTAATATGTCTTTAAAGTATAAAAAAGAGTTATGTAATAATTTAAAAAAATTAAAAGAAATTAGTGATTTAAAAGATAATTGGAATGATAATAATGCTAAAAAGTTTTCTCCTGAATTGATTTCTATAGTTAAAAATATTTTAGAAAATATAGTAGAACAGCCAGAAATTTTTCCTACTGCAAATAACTCTATTCAAATGGAATATGAATTAATTGATAATAGTTATTTAGAATTTGAAATTTTTGAAGACAAAATAATATGTTTAGAAGTTCCTCAAAGAAACTATTCTAAGTATAAAGAGCAAATCATTCCTAATGATATAAAAATCATAAATAATATAGTTAATAATTTTTTTGAAAGAAGTGATATTGATGAATCCTAATACGAACATAGATAATAAAGAATGGAAAATACTTTTAAATGAGTCTATTAAGATTGACACTATAATGGAATCATTAAAAGAATCTTTGTTAACAACTAATCAACTTGATAGATTTAAAAAATGTGCCAATATGTTTATTCATAAAATAAATGAATCACGTAAAATTAAACGAGTATATTTTTGTAAAATGAAAATATGTCCACGTTGTAAAAGAAAACAAGAAATAGAACATCAATCATCTTTAATTAGATGTATTGAACAATCGAAAGTTAATAATAAAAATATGCGTTTAATGGTTATTAAAACATTTATCAAAATTCAAGATAATAATTTAACAAACGATATTAAAACATTAAATTTATCTTTTAATAAAATATTTAGATCTTTTAGGAGAAAAATGCCTATAAAAATAAAAGATTTTATCGATAATTGTTATTTAGGTTATCACAAAACTCTAGAAATAACTTACAATAAAAAAGATAAACAATACTATATAGTATTAAGATGCATCTTAGCAATTAAAGAAAACTATTTCAAGAACCAAGGTAGATATTATGTAAGTGGTAATATATGGAAGAAACATTTTCAAAATATCTTAAAAGACAATGAGTTATTAGATTTTAAAGTTAAATATATTAATAAAGATGATACAACATATGATTTTTTAAAAGAATATGTCAAGAACTCTTATGATTTAGAACCAATTTTACAAACAAAAGACGAAAAAGAAGCATTAAATATATTAAAAACGTACACTAATGCTTTATATCAACAGCATAAATTTATTTCTACAGGTGGTATATTTAGTATTAACTTTAATAAACTATAAATTCAATATATAATAATTAGAATAAGGTGATATTAATGGATGAAGAATATAGTCAATTTGATGAGGATTATGAGTATTATATTACTCCATTTGGAAATTACGTTAATGAAAATGAAACATTAGATATTATTACTTGTGAAGGCCCATACGATACAATAGAAGAAGCTGTTAATCAAGGTATAGATTTTGAAATGACAGATATAGATCATTGTGAAACATGGAATATCATAAAAGTAGAACGTGATATAAATAAGATTGTTTCTACACGAGAATGCACTATAAGTGTAGACATCTATATTGACGATGAAGATGAAATTTAACTAAAGCAAGGACAACTGAAAATGAATTCAAAAAATCTAGACGAATTGAAAAAAGCGATTAGGTTATTAGGTAAATATTATGAAGATGATAAAAATATTGATCCAAATAAGTTATTAGATTTAATGGATAGAACTAATGATTATTTAGATAATATTATTGCTCGTAATAAAATTGATAAAAATGATTTCAGTAAATAAGTTAAAAAAAGCTATATAAGAAGGCAAAAATCAATGAATAGAAACTTAAGTCGTAAATATAGAAAAACTCGAATTGCTTTTAAACATGAACTTAAAGAGATATGTAAGCAAGATAAGATATTAAAAATTATTATTCATAAAGAGTATAGAATATTGAATAATAAAAAACATATATTTGATATTTATAATTGGTTAGGAATCAACTATCATAATGTTTGGAATGAATTTTGTAAAACATCACTTTGGATGAATTTTATTACTGGAGAATGTGGAATATGGAAAATTCTTTTACAGACTTATCCTGAGATTGCAAAAAAGTATATAGATAAGATACCTGAAAAATGTGCAATGGGCGATGCTTTAGCAGTAGTTTACAATCTAAATAAAGGAGAATAAATATGGTTGAATTTGTTAGTTATAACGGTAAATATCCTAATTTGTGTGGTGGATTATTAATCATAAAAGTAAATGGTAAAAAGCATGAGCTTAGATTTTGCTTATTTAGTGATGGTAATTGTTATATAGATAATAATAACAAAGAAATTGTAACTCAGGGAGATTGGAGAATAAATAAACGTATGCTTGAATTCTATTATCCAGAGCTTATGCCGTTCAAAAAAGAAATTGAAGACGTAATTAATAAAAATATAGAAAAAGGTTGCTGTGGCGGTTGTCTTTAAGAATAGGAAGGAAACGTAAAAATGAAAATATTAAAAGTTTATATTTATAAAAATATTGGGAAGACTACAAAATTAGAAATTGAAGTAGATAATGATATTACAGAAGATGAGGCAGAAGAAATAGCAAGAGATGAATTTTTTAATGAATGTGGTTTTGATTGGGAATTAGTAGATGCAAATAATATTAACAGATAAAGAAACAGAAAAAGCTTTTGAACTTTTAGATGAGCTATTAGAAGAGTATAATATTCCAAATAAAAAATCAGAAGACGGTATTGCTAAAATTGATGGCTTAACCGTTGAGGAATATTTTAAGACAAATCCATTATTTGATGAAGATAGGGAGAAATAAAAATGTCTATAAACTATGGAACTAAATATCTTTTATCCATTAATCATAAAATTGATATGGAAAAAATTGAACAATTAGATGTATTTAATGTTTTTAGAAAACCTAAAGAGAATTGTGTAGAACAAGATATATCATCTTTAATCCTATTAAATAAAAATAAAACATTATCTGGATATCTTGATTCATGTGAAAAAATAATTGATGGTCCCAATGCATTAGATTATTTTAAAGATATTTATGAAGAAATTTTACCAGAATCAATTGATTTATTAAAATTAACATATAATCAAAAACGAATTATAAGCATAAATGATTATTGTGTAAATGATTTATATAATAAATATCAATTTTTTCCTAAAGAATTGAGTTTATCATTAATTGAAAATAGCTATATATATCTTTTAGATATAGAACATTCTAATAGTGATACAATAGTAGAAGATACTTTTGATGTTTTAAATACTGTTTTAGAAGATGATAATAGTGTTTATACAATCTTATCTCAAAAAAATTATTGTTACTAATGGAGATCATATTAACTATATATGTTTTAAATAAATAAAAGAAAAGAGTTGAAAAAATGTTAGCTGATAAAATTATTGTAATAGTATGCTTTTTTTATTTAGTAATTGTATTGGGTTCATATGTTCGTATTAAAATAGATAATAATTTAAATAAGTATACTTATTTAGCAGTTTTATTTATGCCAATTTTATGTATTGTTTTTGTGATTAAAAGATTACCTATTATTGTATCGCTTATAGGTAGAGAAATTTATACAAAAACAAAAAAATAAATATATATTTACTATATTAGATAAAGGAAAAAAACAATGGACTTAATAGATATATTGAAGTGCACATTATTAGTAATAGGAATAGTAATATTAGCACCTATTGTATTTTCTATACTATTTCCTATAATGAGTATTTTTTTTTCATCTTTTCAATATTTGTGATACTTATATTATTCCCTATTTTAATAGCAATAGTATATGAAAATCCATGGATAATAATTTTGTTGTTTATAATTGTTATAATGTTATATTAATAATAAATGGAGAGTTTTATATGCAAATAGAATATAAAATAAGATAATTATTAATTTTCCTACTAAAATACACTAGAAAAATAGTTCTCAATTATCGTTTATAGATAAAGGATTAGATGCTTTAATTTTAGCTATCTATAAATACGATATTAAAAGCATATCAATTCCAATGTTAGGCTGTGGATTAGGACAATTAAAAAAAGAAGATGTTCATTCACTTATTATAAATAAACTATCTAAATCTTTAAAAGATAAGCAAATAATAGTTAGAATTTATTTAAAAAAAGAGGTTATGTTATGAAAAAAATGTATATTAAAAGAAAATATCACATTAATGAAGTTAAGTTTATTCCATGGACAGATTATTTGAATAAAACATTAGAAAAAGATTGTAATATTATTAATAAACTTAAAGATCAAACAAAAGTTTTGTATTCAATTGCTAGTTTAATTTGTACTAAATAAAATTAATATTATAAAGGGAGAAAACAACATGGAAAATTTTGTATTGAATGATAAAATTGTTTTTACTGTAAGAGAGTATAATAACGAGAGAGTTTTACCATTTTTTGCTGTAGATATTTTACATGGGAAAGAATCAGGTACAACATATAGAAACTTTCAAAGGAATAAAAAACATTTTTTAGAAGGAATAGATTATTATTATTTTAGTGGAAACAAAGGTAAAAAACTATTAGAAGAAAGATATAATACTTTAAGAGATTTACCAAAGAGTAATAATTTTAAATTTCATCTATTAACTTTTAAAGGATATTTAAATATATGTAAATGCTTCTATGATGATTTATCATGGGATATTCAAAAAAGATTAGTAGATTATTTTTATTACAGTATTAAAAATAACTTTAACACTCTTTATGATGGTCTTAGAGCATTAATAGATAAGTTAGAACAACAAGATAACAAAATGAGCATCTTAGAAATTAAACAAGAAGAAAATAATAGACTAATAGAAGATATTACTTGTAAAATGATTACTCCTATAGCAGAAGGAGCCATTACTCCAATGGAATTAGCTCAGCAATTAGAAATCTATAGCAAAACAGGAAATCCACATACAGCATTAATATGTGATATATGCAATTTTTTAAATATTAAAGTTAAATGTAAGGTAATTATTCCACAGGAAACAGAATATACTCAATTTAGGTTAGAAACTCAAGGTAACGTTCAAGTTGTTCAATGTTATCTAAAACTACCTGCTCAAGATTTAATAAAGAAATGGTGGTATGAACATAAAGAAGATTATAAAACTATAGAGTATTACAAAGTTAATACAAAAACACATATGAAAGGAGATGTTAAAGACATTTATTATTTGATTGGAAAAAGTAAAAGATATATTTTATTATCGCAAGCAGCATAAGGAAAGGTGATTAAATGTTTGAAGCGAGCAAAGATTTCACAAAGAAGATAACATCTATTATGTTAGCTATTACTGTAGCATCAGGATTATCTGTAACAGCAACAAATTATTTTAATGCAAAAGAAATCGAACAAAAAAATTTAGAAATTGAAGCATTAAAACAAGAAATAGAAAAAACTTCTTTAGAAGTTAATGAACGCAACAAAGAAAACGATATTAAAGCAAGAGAACTAGAAGTTCTTAATCAAGACAATAATAAATTAAAAGAAGAATTAAAAAGAGCCAGAGAAGAAATATCTAGAGGATCTAGAACAATGGATTTTACTATAACAGCATATAACGTGTCTCCAGAACAATGTGGAAAATATGAAGGAGAAGAAGGATATGGTTTAACAGCAACTGGATTCGATTTATCTGGACATACTGTATGGAGTGCACGAGTTATTGCTATAGATCCAAACGTAATTCCTTTAGGTAGCAAGGTTCAAATATCATTTAACGATCCATGTATGAAAAAATATGATGGCATTTATACGGCCATGGATACTGGTAGCAGTATTAAAGGTAATAAAATAGATTTATTTTTAGGAGACTCTCAAAATGAATCTATAAAATTTGGTGTTCAACAAGCCAAAGTAAGATTATTATAAAATAATTATTATTATTTTATAATAATACTTGATTTCTATTAAATAAAGTGCTATTCTATATGTAGTGCATATGAAGATACTAATATCTTTGGATATAAAGATGTTAATATTTGTTTATACTAGTACAAACTTTTATAATATAGTAATACAAATAAAAGATCTTTATGTACTACATTTTATTCTTTATCAGAGTTATTTTTTATTCTTGTTTTCTATTTTTTTCATAACTCTGATAAAGAATAAAATATAACTATATATAGAACTAGATATTGTTAATGGCATTTAAAAAATCCCTAATGAGACAAATTTATTTTTGTTAATTCTATTTAGAATTTAACATATTGAAAAAATCATTTTCATTGCCAATGTGTATAAGATTAACTTTACTGTCAAGTCCAACAATAATGCTTCTATAAATTTCACAACGACAACAGCTAAAATTATTAAGGCTTTCATAATTGAGGCTTCTTCCTGCATTAAAATGTGGATTACAGCTTTTTATTCCTTATTAATATTAACAATATCTAGTTCTATATGTAGTTATATTATAATATTTCTATGTAGCAAAACTTTATAGTAATTTAGTTTTATCGGATATGCGTTTAATACAAATGTCTTAATTTTTTAGTTACTATTTAAAATTATTTATATGGTTTTAGTTAGATCATTTTCTTTTTATAAGAAATGTATACTATGATCTAATTTTTCGGCACAGTTATCGTATCTAATGTCAGTAAAAAAACGATAGGAAGTTACCACAAACGAATAAAGAAGAATCTGAGATTGATTTTTATTAGGCAGAGATATAAATAATAAAATTGTGGATTTATATTTTATATCTCTGTTAGCATGGGCCCATAGCTCAGCGGTAGAGTCCCCGGCTCATAACCGGTTTGTCCCTGGTTCGAATCCAGGTAGGCCCACCAAAAAAATATAAGTGTTAGATGTTAAAATTAGTATAAAAACATTATACTAATTTGGAGAAGTACTCAAGCGGATTAAGAGAACTGTCTTGAAAACAGTAAGGTGATAGTGATATCATGCGTGGGTTCGAATCCTACCTTCTCCGCCACATGGCCCCTTAGCTCATCTAGGCTAGAGCGTTTGATTCATATTCAAAAAGTAGTTGGTTCAAATCCAGCAGGGGCTACCATTAATAATGTCTAGTCGTATAATTAGGTAGTACTTAGGACTGTTAATCCGAAAGGTGCAGGTTCGATCCCTGCCTAGACAGCCATATGTTCTATTAAAGGTAAAAGTCTTTAATAGGGCTAAACGCATATATTGTAAAAATAAAAATAAGAAATAATTATATTATACTTATATTTATTTTTACTATTAAATTAATTAAATGAGCACTTACAGCAATTTACAAGAATAAATTTGAATGGTATCAAATATATATTATGTGCTCAGTTAAATGAACGCTTACAGCAATAAAATTATATAATACTATGATAAGCATCTATAAGACCGAGAAATCAATATACACTATGCGTTCAGAATATAACCTCTTTATGGACATATACAGCAAAAATTATACATAACAATTAATTTATATCATATGTCCAGAATATTTATCAAAGCCGTAGTGTAAAAAACTACGGCTAATTTAATATAAAAGGAGATTTTATAGTGGATTTTTTTGATAGAATGAAAAATAATATAATGACTAAAACAACAAATGGAGCATTATGTTATTCTACAACAGGAAATTATTTAGTAGATATAAATTTTAGTGTTTCTAAATTTAGAAATATGTTAAATAATAAAGAAAGTCTATGGGAAATGTTTTATCCAGCATTAATGCAAAATCCAAGATATGCATTAAAATGGTTATTATATTTAAGAGATGTCAGATATGGAATAGGAGAAAGAGATGCTTTTAGAGATCTATTATATAATTTAATAGTAAATACAAAAGTAGATTCATACTTTATTAAAACTTGTAACATACAAGAATACGGTAGATATGATGACTTAATTGATATTTATTTCAGATTATATGATAATAAAAAATTATCTAAAACAAAACGTATAAATAATATTAAAAATATTATAATTAATATAATAAAAGAACAACTTAACTTAGATTTGAATAATAGTAAAAATAACCTTTCAGTTTCACTATTAGCCAAATGGATGCCAACAGAATCTACATCTAGTCTTAAAAATAGACGTAGAGCAAAAATCTTAATGAATAAGTTAAAATATAGTCCTAAAAAATATAGAAAAATTTTAGTTTTATTAAGAAAGAAAATTGATATAGTTGAAGCTAAAATGTCAACTAATAATTGGGATAAAATTATTTACGAAAATGTTCCTTCTAAAGCTAATCTTTTATATTCTAGAGCTTTTATTAATCATGATTCAGAAAGAAGATTAAAATATATAGATGATCTTTCTAATAATAAGACTAAAATAAATTCAAAAGCCTTATTCTTACATGAAATAGTTAGTAAATATAAAAAAGAATATGAAAGAAATGAAGTTCTTGAATCTATGTGGAAAAATATACCAAAACCAGATAATTTTTCTGATACATTAGTAGTAAGAGATGGTTCTGGATCGATGTGGCTACGCTTACCTAATAGTACATCTACTATTTTAGATGTAGCTAATGCTCTAACAATTTATTGTAGTGAAAACAATAAAACATTTAAAAATAAGTTTATAACATTTTCACAAAGAGCTGAAATAGTAGATTTAACATCTTGTACTAATTTGTATGAGAAATTAAAAAAACTAGACGGGTATTATGATTATAGTAATACAGATATAGCTAATGTCTTTAATTTGATATTAAAAACAGCTATAAAAGAAAAATTGTCTAAAGAAGATTTACCAAAAAACATTTTAATAGTTTCAGATATGCAATTTGATGAAGTAAACAGTTACGATATTGACTCTTTGTTTGAGATTATTAATAAAAAGTATAAAAAAGCAGGATATGAAATGCCTAAACTGATCTTTTGGAATGTATCTTATTATGATAATACAATTCCAATGAAAAATAATAAGAATGGTTTAATATTATTATCTGGATATTCCACTTCTTTAATGCGAATGGTATGTTCTACAGAGCTAGATCCATTTAAAGCTTTAAGAGAAATACTAAATAATAAACGTTATTCTATTATAAATACAATAACAAATAAAAAGATTAAAGAATACTTACAATCTTGATTAATAATATAGCAGTAAAAGCGTATAGTTTTTGCTGCTATATTAATTTTATAGATAAAAGGAGTAATGATATGGAAAAATATATCCAAACAGAAGAACTTGATGAATTTCGTTACTTAAATCCATTATGGCTTAAAGAATTAGCAACAGGATTAACTGAAGGAGCTAAAAAATATCCTAACGAAACATGGAAAAATATTCCTGCCAAAGAACATGCTTTTAGAGCTATGAGACATTTAAATGAATTTCAAATTGATAATAATGTAGAAGATTTAATGCATGCGTCTATGAGATGTATGTTAGCTTTTAGTGTATTAAATCAAAAATCAAATGAGGAAAAAAATGAATAAAAGAACAAGACAGTTGCAACGTACTATGGAAAAGAGAAATAGATATTCAAAAGAACAAATATGGAATTTGAATGTCTATTTAACAGATCATATTTATTGTGCATTAAAACAGTTTAAAAATCAAAGAATGTATAGCTATCCAGCACAATTCAATTCTGAAAAAGAATGGATAGAAATATTAAACCAAATTATATGGTCTATGGAAGAAATCAAAAATGATTATCCAAATGATCCTTTATATAATTATAAATATTGTATACCTATAGATGGTAAAGATATTTATTCGCAAGAAGAAAGAGATAAAATGGAAAAAGAATCTGATATTTATTATAAAAAAATAGACGAAGGATTACATTTATTTGCCAAGTATTTACAAGATTTATGGATTTAATCTTCTTTCTTTTTTTCTTTCCTTTTATTTATTTATCTGCTAGCTCTAAATTTTCTGCCTTTTATTGTAATTCTCTTTTTGTATTTTATTTTTTTGATAAATTAAAGAGGTGTATATATTATGGATAAAAAAAATAATATTCAAACAAGTTTCTCGTATTATGAAAAAATAATTTTAGATAGGCATTTAAGATTTGCTAGTGAAATTGCTTTTGATTTAAAAAAAGAATTTGAGATAACGACATTGACAGGAAAACCTGCAACATTATTTGTTTCTGCTTATTTAAATAGTAGATTAAGAGAAAAGAACTTACCATCGTTATATTATCATGGTAAAGAAGGAATGATTCAGGTTTTCCAAAATGAATCAGATATTGCAGATTCTTTTTGGAAAATGCAATTTAATCCAAGAAGAAAAAGTATGAAAGGAACAAATAAAGATATTGTTGTATTAAAAATTAATGATAAAAATTATAAACTACTTGTTCCAAGGATTAAAACAAATAATACAATAGAAAAAGAGGAGAGATACGTAGCATGAGTTTAGTACCTACAGTACTGGAAAAAGAAGGAAATTCTGAAAGAGCAATGGATCTATATTCTAGGCTTTTAAAAGATAGAATCATTATGGTTACTGGTCCCATTGAACCAAATATGGCAAATATTATAAAAGCCCAATTACTTTTTTTAGAATCTGAAGATCCAAATAGCGACATTATTATGTATATTGATAGTCCAGGAGGAGAAGTAGCAACAGGAATGGGAATCTATGATACTATGCAGTATGTTAAACCAGATATTAGAACTATATGCGTTGGAATGGCTGCTAGTATGGGTTCTTTAATTTTAATGGGAGGAACAAAAGGTAAACGCTCAGCACTACCTAACGCTGAAATCATGATTCATCAACCATCTGGCGGTGCTAAAGGAAAAGCTACAGATGTTGAAGCTAATTTAGAACATTTATTAAAAACAAAAATTAAATTGCATAACATTTATGCCGAATTAACAGGGCAAAATATAGAAAAAATAAAAGCAGATATGGAAAAAGATTATTGGCTCACTCCATTAGAAGCAAAAGAATATGGACTAATCGATACAGTACTAGATAAAAGATAAATATAATAGAGGTAATTTATGAATAAGGTAAATGATAAAATGCAAAAATGTTCATTTTGTGGAGCAATGGCTTCAGAAAGTGATGATAATGTATTAATTCAATCAGAAAACGAAAATTCATTTATTTGTATTGATTGTATTGATACTATAAGTTTGAAAATGCAAAAGTTTAAAAAAAAGAAAGCTGCTATTATGTCTAAAAAAAATTTAGAATTGTCTTCTTTAACTCCTAAAAGAATAAAACAATTCCTAGATGATTACATCATAGGACAAGAAGAAGCTAAAAAGATTATATCTGTAGCAGTTTATAATCATTACAAATCCACTTCTATTAAAGAAAGAGATCCAGAAATAGAATTAGAAAAATCTAATATTATCATGCTTGGCCCTTCTGGTTGTGGTAAAACAGCAGTAGTTAAAGCATTATCAAAAATGCTTAATGTTCCATTTGCAATAGCAGATGCTTCTACTTTAACAGCGGCTGGATATGTTGGATCCGATGTAGAAGTTGTATTACAAAGATTATTATCATCTGCTGATAATAACGTAGAAGAAGCGCAAAAAGGTATAGTTTATATAGACGAAATTGATAAAATCTCTAGAAAAGGAGAAAATTTATCAACAACAGCAGATCCAGGACATGAAGAAGTTCAACAAGCACTTTTAAAAATAATTGAAGGCTCCATTGTAGATGTTCCTCAAAAAGGTAATAGAAAACATCCACAGGGAGAAAATATAAAAATGGATACTAGTAATATTTTATTCATTGTAGGAGGTGCATTTGAAGGAATTGAAAAAATAGTTGCCAAAAGACAGAAAAAAGGTAAAACAAAAATAGGTTTTGGATCAGAATTAAAAGATGATGAAAAAACTTATAATGAATTAGTTAATAATGTTAAAGTAGAAGATCTTAAAAAGTTTGGTATGATTCCAGAATTATTAGGAAGATTACCTATTATTTGTACAATGAAAGAATTAGATGAAAATGCATTAATTAAAATTTTAACTGAACCTAAAAATGCATTAATAAAACAATATAAAAGATTATTGCAAGAAGACGGAGTAGAATTAAATGTTTCTGATTTAGCATTAAAAGCTATCGCTAATAGAGCTAAAGAAAGAAAAACTGGAGCACGAAGTCTTAGAAGTATTTTAGAAGAAATTTTAAATCCTACAATGTTTGATTTACCAGAAAAAGAAGTAAATCAAATTACATTAGATATTAATAATAATGATTTTGTAGTCAACTATAATAAATAAAAAAAGAGGTAAAAAAATATGAAAAAAATTACAAATCTTTTTAGAGAAATGATTAATGCAGCGCTTGATTCTGCTGATAAAATTACAGGAACTGATATGTATTATAAAAAAGCAGTTATTTATTCTGAATTAGCTAAAGCATTAGCTTTAACAGAACAAGTTGATTATAGTTCAGAAACAACAGAAAATGTAAACGAAGAAGAAACAGTTGCTAAAGGTTCTGAAGATAAAGCAAGAGATCCTAATTATGATAGTGCTACAGGTACAATTAATAAGTTAAAAACAAAAGAATCTAAAGACTCTTTGAAAAAGAAAACAACATCAAAAACTAATGATGTAAAAGAAGAAAAAGAAGAAGTAAAAAAAAACGAAGAGTTAACTGATGAATGGAATGATTATTCTCGTAATCTTTTTAAAGAAGAATTAGAAAAAATTTCTGAACATAAAGATTTTCTAGGAGAAAAACTATTGAATGGATTTGTATCTGAATACACTGAAGGAATTTTTAAAACAGTAGATGAAGGTATTAATCCGTTAAATGTAAAAGGTTTCTGTGCATATTTAGATAGTTTTAAAGATTATATTGATATCTTAAAATATATCAATAACAATTATGACAATGGCATTGAACAATGTGTAGTTACTGCATATAATGGAGAAATTAATAAATTAGAAGATGTTCCAGTAGATCATTTTGTTGACTTTGTTAAACTTTGTCAATCATATATTGGCGCAAGTAACGAGAGTAGCCAAAATTGAGTTAAAAGATATAGAACCAGTAAAATTTGAATATCCATTTTAATATATTTAATATAAAAAAGAAAAGAGGAAATTAATATGACAAATCCAAATAATTTATGTATTTTTACAGGAGTTATTCCTACATCAGACAAAATTCGTTATGAGTATTATAAAGATGAAAGTTATTCTCGTATGAATGGTTTTTTAAATGTTCGTCGTAACTGGAAAAAGAAAGATGATGAATATTATACTAATGATCTAATTAAATTTGTAGCATTTGGACCTTCTGCTAATTATTTAAACGAATACGTAGAAAGAGGAAATACTATTCAGCTTGTTGGTTCCATTGAAAAAGAAGATGATTATGAAAAAGATGGGGAAAAACGTTATGGACAATTATATTTAAAAGTTGATAGTGTTTCTAAGATTAGAACTGGAGATGACGGTAAAAACACTACAACTCAAACTCCTAAATTATCTATGAGTAGTGCAACTAATAAACCTAAATTATCATCTTTTAATACAAAAAGTACATTTAATCTTTCTGGTTTTAAGAAACCACTTTTTTGATAAAATAAAAAAGAGGAAAAAAAACATGACAGAAGAACAATTAAATGATATTGAAAAAAAATTATTAGATGAAATTGATAAACCACTAAAATTAGAAAAAGAGATTAAAGAGCTATCAAGTAAGATAGCTCAAGATCTTCTTTTAAAACAAAAAGTAAGAATAAATTTTAATGATAAAGATTATTATATAGTATATAAATTAATAAATAATAAAATAATCTATATACTAGCAGCTGATACTGTAAAATATAAATTATTAAATAATAAATATAAACCATATGTAGCTTCAGCAGAAATAATGCAAAATGTAACAGAATATGAATCTGTTAGAGGCGTAATAGAAGCACTATTAAAAAGAATGGTTGATATTATTGAGCCAGAAGAAATTGAATAAGGAGCTGATAAAATGTCAGATCAAGCACATATAGGAATTTTACGTTTTCCAGACAACGTAAGAAAGCGTAGAGGTATGTATTTATCAACTCCTGAACATTGTCTATTTGAGATCGTAGACAATAGCGTTGATGAGTTTGTTGCTGGTAGATGTAAAAATATTGCTATTCATTTTAGCAATAATACCTTTACCGTTGAAGATGATGGCGGAGGTATTCCTATAACTGAATGCAAAGATCCAGAATTTAAAGGTTTGTCTGAAGCACAAGTAGCAATGTCTACATTACATGCAGGAGGAAAATTTGGCGAAGAAAAAGGCTATAGCACAAATACTGGTGGATTAAACGGAGTAGGTGCAAGTTGTGTAAATGCTGTTTCGTCAAATTTCAATTTAACTATTTGGAATGGAGAAAAAGAATTTTTAACTAAATTTGAAAAAGGTATTGCTACATTAAATACTAGTATAGTTGGAGATGCTAACGGAAAAACTGGCACTTCAATTACTTTTACTTTAGATGAAGAAATTTGGGGTAAAAAAGAATTACTTTATGATCTTAATTTAATAGATAAACGATTAAAACAATTAGCTTTTTTAAATCCAGGTTTAACTTTATTTTTTATAGTAGAAGATACTAATGGACATATTGTAAAAAATAAAAAATATTGTTATCCAAATGGGATACAAGCATATGTTGATGATTTATCTTATGCAAAAGATGTATTAATTAAAACTGTTAATATTAATAATAACAATAATAATGATAAGATTAATATTTCTTTCACCTATACAGATACTTATAGTTGCATTATGAAATCATTTGTTAACAATATCGCTACAGATGATGGAGGCGTACATGAGTTAGGTTTTAAAGAAGGTATATATAAAGCTATTGTCAAATATGCTATAGAAAATAATTTTATAAAAGATAAACAAATTATTCCAGAAGATACAAGAGAAGGTTTAATAAGCATAATAAATTTATCTATTAAAGATCCTGTTTTTGATGGACAAAATAAAAGAAAATTAATTTCTCAAAACATCAGAGCAACAATAAGAGAAATTGTAAGCGATTTCTTTTATGATTATTTATCTAAAAATAATAAAACAGCTAAAATATTAATGGATAAGTTTTTATTAGCTGCTAAAGTTAGATTAGCAACAAAAAAGGCTAAAGATGCTGCTAGAGGATTAAAAGCTATTACTAATGATTCTAGTGGAATTCCTGGCAAATTAGCAGATTGTTCTTCTAGAAATCCTGAGGAATGCGAATTATTTCTAGTTGAAGGAGATAGTGCCGGAGGAAGTGCAAAACAAGGTAGAGATAGAAAAACTCAAGCTATTTTACCTGTATTTGGTAAAGTACTAAATACAGAGAAAGTTACTCCTGATAAAGTATATAGTAATATAAAATTTCAAGATATTATTAAAGCTTTAAAGACTGGAATAGGAGATTCTTTTGATATTAGTAAATTAAGATATCATAAAGTCATTCTATTTTCAGATGCAGATTAATTTTAAAATATTTTTTTTATAAATATTATTTCCGTAAACCTTTTTTAGAATTACAAAAAAAATGTGAATAAAATTAGTCGTCCTCACAGGAATGTGAGAGATAATGAGCTACTTAACCTGTAATTGCAGGGTGTCTTACAAATAGTAAGGCTAACGGTTGGAGTTGAATAAGAACGCTAATATGACGATTATTAGCATAACCATGTGCGAAGACGCTCCTATTAACAGAACCTACGGTCTTAATAATAATAAATTAAGATAGCAGGGGATACCGTGCAAAGCTTAATTTATATAATTAAGTGTGTGTAACGACTATCAGGGTTGCGCCTGTTAGCAATGAGATGAAATGCTTATTGCGAAAGAGTAGCTATCCAGAACGGATAAAAATATAGTCTAGTCCCAAAAGAAATATCTCGAAAGAGAGGGTACAATCGGTTGATGGAGGACATATTCAATGTTTACACATGACTTTCTTCTATCGTTATATGAGACCATTAATTGAAAATGGATTTTTATATGCTGCTTGTCCGCCATTATTTAAAGTATTCAAAAAAACAGGGAAAAAAGAAGAAGTACATTATTTATATACAAAAGAAGAATTAGATTCTTTCAATACTGAAGGATATACTGTACAACGTTATAAAGGATTAGGAGAAATGAATCCCGAACAATTATGGGAAACAACTATGAATCCTGAAACAAGAAAATTAATTAAAATTACAATTAATGATGCTGAAGAAGCAGAAAAAGCTTTAACTTTATGTATGGGAAAAGATACTATACAAAGAAAAGAATTTATTCTTAACAGAAACTTATTAGAGGAGAAACAAGTAGAATGAGTAATGTGTCTTGCGTAGATTTTGCTCCTTATCTAATTGGTAATTTTAACTTGTATGCAGGTGATGTAATTAAAGAAAGAGCACTACCTGATATAAGAGATGGTTTGAAACCTGTTCAACGTAGAATATTGTATGCAATGTATTGTTTAGGACTATATTCTAACTCACAGTATAAAAAATGTGCCAGAACAGTAGGAGAAACATTAGGTAAATTTCATCCTCATGGAGATCAAAGTGTTTATGATGCTTTAGTTAATATGGCTCAATTTTTTACTAAAAGATATCCATTAGTAAATGGACATGGTAATATGGGTTCTATTGATGGAGATGGCGCAGCGGCAATGAGATATACAGAAGCTAAGCTATCTTCAATAGGAGAATTATTGCTTAAGGATATAAATAAAGATACTGTAGATTATATTTCAAACTATGATGAATCAGAAGAAGAACCGTCTGTGTTACCTGGATTATTTCCACAATTATTATGTAATGGATCTACTGGTATAGCTGTAGGAATGGCATGTAGTTTTGCTCCTCATTTTGCAAATGATGTATATAAAGCTTGTGATAAAATAATTGAGGACTGTATTAATAACCAAGAAACTGATATAGATAGTTTAATAGATATCATTAAAGCACCAGACTTTCCTACTGGCGGAATTATAGTAAATCCTACAGAAGTAAGAAAAGCTTATAAAACAGGTAAAGGTAAGGTAGTTATTAGAAGTAAATATATTATTGAAACTAATAAAGATAAAAATAATATTGTTTTTACTGAAATACCTTATAAAGTAAATAAAAGTAGTTTAGTTATTCAAATTGATAATTTAAGAAAAACTAAACCATCATCTATTAAAGAGGTTAGAGATGAATCTGATAAAGATGGTATTAGAATTGTTGTTGAATTAAAAAAAGGAACAAATGTAGAATGGATACTTCAAAATTTGTTTAAAGATACTATGGCAGAATCTTCTTTTTCTATTAATCATACAGCAATAATTGACGGAAAACCTCACGAAAATATTGATTTAAAAACTTTAATAGAATCTTTTGTACTACATTCTATTAATATTATTGAACGTAAATGTAACTATGATTTAATTAAATCTACTAATAGAAAAAATATAGTAGATGGAATATTAATTGCATTATCTAATATTGATAGAATTATAGATATAATTAGAACAGAAGATGATGATAAAAATATTATTAACATTTTTAGTGAAGAATTTGGATTAAATGAAGTTCAAACTAAAAATATTATTAATACTAAGTTAGGAATATTAAAAAAGACATCTATTGAAAAGTTAGAAATAGAACAAGAAGAATTAAATAATACTATAAACAAATTAAATGATATATTAAATAATAAAATTCTTCTTTTAATAGAAACTCAAAAATCTCTTAAGGAAATATCATCTATATTTGATAAAGATGAAAGAAAAACTACTATTCAAAAACTAGATACTAATAATACTGTTACTGAAAGAGAACTTGTTAAAGATGAAAATGTAGTTATAACTTTAACTAATAATGGAATAATTAAATCTGTAAAAGAAACAGATTATAATGTTCAAAAACGTAATGGCACAGGAGCTAATACATTAACAAAAGTAGAAGACAAAATACAATATGTAATGAATCTTTCTACTAAAGATGATATTTTATTATTTACAAATACAGGATATTGTTATATTTTACCAGCATATTCTATACCTATTAGTAAGAAAAATTTACAAGGTAAGTATTTAAACAATTATATCGATTTAGAAGAAAAAACTAAAATATTAAATGTTATAGCATCAACTAAGAATGATAGAAATAAACATATTATATTAGTAACTAAAAAAGGGCTGTTAAAACTTATGACAGCTGATACTATCAAAACAAAACGTGATAGATTAAAAGTTATTACATTAAATGATGATGATGAAATTGCTTCTGTTTTATTTATAGATAAAACAAATCAAATATCATTATTTACATCAAAAGGTTGTTCTATAACGATTAATATTAATGATATTAAGCCTATTGGTAGAACTGGTATGGGTGTAAAAGGTATTAGATTAAAAGAAGATGATTATGTGGTTAGTGCTGCTATCTATGATAAAGATAAAACTTTTTTAATATCTTCTAAAAATGGAATGATAAAAAGATGTTATTTTCATGAGCTAAGAGCGCAAAATAGAGGTGGATCTGGTGTATCAGTTTGTAAATTAAATACTAACGATAATGTAGCTAGTGTTGTATCATTATTGGATAATAATGATATTTTATTGACCACTCAAGAAGGTAAAACTATTAGAATAAAATCTGATTCTGTTCCAATCCTTGGAAAACAAGCAAAAGGTGTAAAAGGTATTAAATTATCAAGTACAGATTCTGTAATAAGCATCAATTTACTTGAAAAAGATATAGGAGAAAATGTATATGAATAATAATTTAGAAAATGCATTTAGACAAGGTTTTATTCAATTTTTAGCTGGATATATAGATAAAGCAAGTTCTTCTAATGCAATAAAAGAAATGAAAGTTTTTAAACAAAAATTAGTTGCTGCTACATTAGAAGAACTTGTTAAAATATCTAATAATGATTGGTTTATTGCTAAGCCTATATTTAAATGTGCTCTTTATTTAATAGATAAAAGAATAGAATCTTTTAAAAACTTTATGAAGGTAACAAGTAATGAATCCTTAAAAGAAGAAATGGAAAAAGAACTTATTAACTATAATATAGCAAAAAAATCACTAACTAATTTAATTAATACTATACAAAAACACTAAGGAGAATAATGCAATATGATAGTAAACAAAGTAGAGACAACAAGAGTTTTTAATATTAATTTTAAAAATGATGAATTTAATAGTTTAATTGATGAAATTAATAAAATTTATACTAAAGTTCCGCCCGATCAAATTCCTACAATTCTTGCTTTAAAAGATTCATTAGTATATAGCAATAAAGAATAGAAGGAGATAATATGGCTAGTTTACTTCTTAGAGAGCAAATACCTATTACTAAAAAAATAGATATCTTAGATAAGATATCTGAAAAAATGAATAAAAAATATGGTAAAGTTATTATGGGACGTATTGGTGACGTACCAGAAATAATGGATAGATTAACCATAAAGTATATTCCTACACCTTCTTTAGAATTAAATGAAGCTACAGGTGGCGGATTTCCTAGACGTAGATGTACGATTATAGCTGGAGCTGAAGATAGTGGTAAAACTTCTTTAGCATTAGAAACTATAGCACTTAATATGAAAAAAGATCCTAATTTTATTGCTGTTTGGTTAGAATCAGAAGCTTCATTAGAAAAAAAATATATTGTTAATACATTTGGAATAGATCCAAATCGATTCTTTTATATGGATGTAGATAATAATTTAGGAGCAGAAGGAACATTAGATATTTTACATGATATTCTAAGAACAGGAACTGCTGACATGTGTGTAATAAATAGTTTAAGATGCTTAGTTCCAGAAAAAGAACAAGAATCATCACTAAAAGACATTACTATAGCTCTTCAAGCACGTATGAATGCTAGAATGACTAGAAAATTTTTAACATTAATAGCAGAATATGAAATAGCTTTTGTAATTATTCAGCATCTAGCCACAGATATTGGAAGTATGAGTAGAGATCCAATGGTTGTAGCTGGAGGACATGCTATAAAATATTGGTCGTCTTTAACATTAGATTTAAGAAAACGTTCTGTTTCTGATAGTGATCCTATTGGAAAAGAAGATGGTGTTAAGATTGGAGTAAAAATATTAAAAAATCATTGCACACCAGATAAATTTGCTTATGTTAAATTTGTATATTATGCTATTTTTGGAGAAGGTATTGAACAATATCTATCTACTTTAGATAAGGCATGCAGACAAGGGATTGCTGAGTGTAAAGGAGCATGGATATATTGGTATGATAGTGATGGTAATGTAAAAGAAAAATGGAATGGAAAAATGTCATATCGAAATTATATGATAGAAAATCCAGAAATATTTAAGTCTTTTACAGAAGCTGTCTCTCCAGAAATTAAAGCTATGTCTGGTGAAGAAATTGAAGACATTAAACAACTAGAGAAGACAGTAGAGGATAAAATGTTATATGATGATAGTATGCCTTTAAAAAATAAGAAAAAAGAATCAAAAGAAAATACGGTTGCATAATTAAATTAAATAATAAGCAGTATAATAAACAATGTTATACTGCTTATTATTTATAAAAGGTTGTGATATTATTAATGAATGTGAATATGGATATATAGATTGTGCTAATCAAAATATAAAGTGTTCTACTTGTTTTGTTAATGGTCAAAATTATAAAGCAACTAAGATTAAAACATATAAACTAAATAAAAAAAGATCTAAACAAGACAAAAGAATGGGAAGTGAATTTGAGTATAAAAATCATAAAAATAATGTTAATATTTTAAAGAACGATATTGTTTCATCTATGACATTAAATAGTGGAGCTACAGTTCTTGAAAAAGGTGATGAACAAATATCTGGCATTATAAACGTAATGGAAGAATTAAAAACACAAATGCCAGATAGAGCAAAAGGAACTAAAACTTTTACTATAAAAAGACAATGGCTAGATAAATTAAATAAGGAAGCCAAAATGGAAAATAAAGAATTTTGGTATTTAAAATTTAGTTTTAATGAAGATGAAGCTAATCATTCTAGCAGTAATATTTTTGTAATAACAGAACAAGATATTATTATGAGTATGATTAAAACTATGGTAGAAGATAGAAAAATAGCCAAAAATGCAAATGCCAAAATTGAATTAGCAAATAAAAGAGCTGCTTTTATAGAAGCAGAAAATATAAAATTAAAAGCAGAAATAAATCTACTAAAAGCACAAATAAAATATAACAAAGAAAATAATTTTGTCTAGACTTCTAAAAATAATAATAGTAAAATAATAAGGAGGTTAAGATATACATTGTGTCGGAAGAAGTTAAGAAAAAAATATATAATTTAGTAAAAGATAATTGTCCTGATGATTATAATCCTATAGATTATGTATTAGATATAATTAAACCATTAGCTGTAAAAAAGATTAACAATTGTATAAAAGATTGTAACACTTGTGCTATTTGTGATAATAAAACTAAAACAGTTTTTAATGGTAATGGCACAGAACCTATATTGATTATTGGAGAAACAGCACTAAGTACACAACCTTTTTTATCAGCTCCATTTGATTCATCTAGAGAAGGTAATTTACTTATATACGCATTAGAACAATTAAAAGTTGATACTAGTAAAATAATGTGGACTAATACCGTTAATTGTTTTCCTTATCATAAAAATATATCTGGAACCAAGATAAAAAGACCTCCTATGTTAAAAGAAGTAGAAGAATGCTCTGTATTTTTAGATTATGTAATTAGATCTTTTCAACCTAAAATGATAATTATTTTAGGAAATATAGCACTAAATACTTTTATGAAAGACACTATATTGAATGTAAGAGGTCAAAAAATAGAAATTAAAGGTATTCCTGCTTTTGCTACCTATAGTCCATCTTATTTAATAGATATAGAGTCATTGGATTTTATAGATGACTTAAAAAATACTTTTATAGATGATTTAAAAAAAGCTTTTACATGGTTTAATTTAAAATATCCAGATGATAATATTTTTAATAACTAGAAAGGAATTATATATAAATGAGTAGTTTATTAGATAAAATTAAAATGCAAACAACAGCACCAATATTAAAATTAAATACAAAAAGTTCATTGAAATTAAATACAAAAAATTCGTTTATTCTAGATAAAACAACGTTAAATTTAGATGAAAAAAATAAAACAAACTCTCCATTAAAATTAAATTCTAATAAAAAAGAAGATGATGAAAACAATAAACAAGTATGTACAAATGAAAAAGATTTAAACAAAGTAGAAGATGTATTAAATAAAGATATTACAAATACAGAAGAAAATACAAATAAAAATGAAGAAGTAGTAACAACAGAAGAAGAAACAGAAGTAGAAGAAAAGCCTAAAAAAAGAAGAAAAAGAAAAAGTTCTACATCATCAGATCAAGAATCTAATTCAATTACTAAATGTAAATTTGAAGATGTTAACATTGATGTATTTGATACTAAATATTCATTTGAAGAAGCGGCTACTATTATTCAATCTAAATTTGTAAATGATGGATGGCTTGATTTCAGAACAGAAGTGTTAAAAGATTTAGAAGAAATTAAAATAGACAGCGATTTAAATCCTGGAGCTATTAAAGTAGTAATAGAACAATTAGCAATTTTATATGACAAAATTGCTATTCCGTTACAAGAAGCAAATGATGTGATTACATGTATTTCTGATAAAGACGTTGGTATTGGAACAATTTATAAAGCATATGCAGCTTCAACTATTGAAAAATCTAATGCAGATATTAGAAGTGCAGCAGGATATAAAGTTTTAGAAAAAGTTAATTACAATGGTAATGAAGTCAATCTTTTAGTAGTTTTAATGGCTGCTAAATTAAGATATAATTTCTTAAACAGTGTTAAAAACATTATTGATTTTAAAAGAAATTTATTAATTACTATTAGTAGTTCAAATAAAATAGAAGCTAGTTTAATTTAAGGAAGTAATATTATGGCTAACTATTGTTGTACTCAATATACTATATTTGGTCCGTATGATATATGTAAAAAATGTTTAAATAAAATACAGTCATGGATATTAGATGATTCTCAAAATGATTGGAGTTTATATGGTATTTCAAAAAAAGCCAATATTAAACTTGATAACTACAAAGGAGAAATAGATTATATTTCTAAAGATGTAGAAGAAAATGATGAATATAGTAATTTCATGATAGAACTGCAAACCGCATGGATTCCAAGACATGATATTATTAAATTAATTTTAAATAAATATTTCCCAGATTTAGAATATCGTTATTTGTCAGAAGAACCATACAATAAAATTTTTGAAAGTAATGATATTAATCAAGACTTTTATGATGTAGAATATTTAATTTCATCGATTAATGATGAATATAATTATTTAAATGAAAATATTTGCGGATATTATACTAAAAATGAATTAGAAGATTTATTATTTAAGGATAATATAACATCTGAAATATTCAATGATTCTTTAGATATTTTAAAAAAAATGTACAAAGTAAATATCCAATATATAAAGTATATTTCAGAAGGGAATAATAAAATTGCTAACTAATTTAGGAATTGAAGACAAAATTAAAGATTTCATAGGAGAACAAATACCTAACGATATAATCAAACAAAGAGATGGCGGTACATCTAACGGTAAAAAAATTATGTTAGATTATATTAGTGGTTCAACCTGTATAGATAAATTAAATAGTATTTTTGAATATGGATGGGATTGGGAAGTAACCGAACATTTTATTCAAAAATCTGTTGATTATCAAAACAAACATATGAAAGAAAGAGAAATGAGTCCTGAACCACAGCCACCTGTTGCTCATGTATTTGGAATTTTAACAGTTCATCTCAGAGATGATAAAACTGGTCAATTTTATGACATAAAAAAAACAGGCTGTGGTTCTAAAGTTATAATTGGTAAAGCAAATGATCAAAAAGATATTTTTAAAGCAGCTAGTACAGACGCTTTAAAAAAAGCTGCTTCATTAATAGGAGTAGGTTTAGATCTATATAGAGATGCAAATGAACAATATTATTTTGAACTTCTTTTAAGTAGAGATAAACAAAATAATTTTTTAAGAAACTATTCTGATGAAGAAAAAAAACTTTATTTTGATTCTGTTAATTATCTTCAGGAACTAACAGAATCAAATAATGATATTGATGGAGACAGTATGTTATCTTTATTGATGACTTGGTCTAATAATAAATATAATGATTTCAATACGATTCCGCCAAAAGAACTTAATAGTTTTGTAACTCATATAAAACAAGGTATAGGAGATGATAAATAGTGGCAATCTTTTTTAAAGATAAACATTTATCTTGTCCTAAATGTAATAATACTGTTTTACAGAGAATAGAACAATATAGATATTCTTATACAAAAGAAAAGAATAAACTCTTAGAAGAACCTTATGGATACGCATTATATTGTTCTAAATGTAATACATTAGTTAAAGAGCATATCATGCATGAAACTCATGCACCAACAATTATAGAATTATAAAAAGAGGTTATATATGAAAATTTATAATGCAAAATGGACTAGCACTTCCGCTGGTCCATCTCCTTACAATAATTATCGTACAGAAATTTTTTTATATGGTTGTAATAGAGCAATTATGGGAGAACCATGTAAAAACTGCTTTAATCCTGCTTTATGGGATTCTAGTAAATGCATGAAAGAATATTCGCCATTAGAAGTTGCTACTCAAATTATTAAATATTCTCCTAATAAATATGTAACATTTGTCGGTGGAGAACCATTAGATCAAGCAGAAGAATTAGGAGAAGTATGTTCAATTTTAAAGAAATTTAATTATCATATAATTGTTTTTAGCAGTTATGCATTAAATGACCAAAGTAATTCTTATAAATTTAATCATATTTTACCTTATGTTGATATTATAATCGATGGTAAATACGATGAAAATGAACGAATTTATAGAGAAGATTTTGGAGATGGTTTTACAGATGCAATAGGATCTGGAAATCAAATTGTTTGGGATATTAATCAACAATCTAAAGAAATTAAAGGTTTTTATGCACGAGATTTAAGTGGAATTTATGTATCAAAAAATAATAGTTTAAAATTCATTACTAAAAACAATCAAGTTGTAGAACAAACATATCAATATAATAAAAAAATAGCTTGTTAATGAGAGGAATATTATATGATTAATTTATTAAATGATTTTAATAGTTTAAAAAATGATGATTCTAAAGATATATTATATAGTGTTGAATCTTCAAAAATGAATGATGGAGTTGCTATAGTAGATAATTATACTTTAAATGATTTATTATATAGTACAAGCTATTACAATGTTATTTATATTTTAAACAATAAAAAAAGTTTTGATTTAAACTATAAATTTATAAGAGATAAAGATGAAAATTGTATATATGTATGCACTAATCTTTTTGAACATACTGGATATAGTACAATGGATTCAACAAAATTCTATAAAAAAATAATAGATTATTTGTTGATAGAAGATCAAGTTTTTAATTATGATAATAAAATAAATTCTTTTAAAGAAGCATATTATGACTTAAAAGAAAAATTGTTTAAATCAAATTATATTTCTGAGGACACATTATTAAATGGAATTGGATTCATAAAAAAGGATAATAATATTATTGCTACTGTTGATTCTATTTATATTAATAAAGAAGAAAAGAACTATTGTATTGATATGAAAGATATAGTAGGCAATTTAAATAATTTAGAATCAGAAGATAATATACTATTAGAATTTCATCAAAAAAAAGATAAAAAGAAAATTCTTTTTAATAATATTAAAGTTATAAAAGATGAAGAAAACGATAATTTTATGATTATTCAATATCAAACATGCAGTATGGAAGATGATAATGATAATATATCATATGTCTCAAAACAAGATTGTTGCAATGATGATATTTTTATAGAAGAAAGAACAAAGTTCTTTACTGTAAATGATACTTTTTCAAGTATAGATTTTGATGATTTAATTTTATAAAGAGGTGCAGGATAACAAATGAGAGAATGTATGACTGATTTGATAAATTCTATTAAATCAAGAAAATCATGTATCTGGATAAAAACACAAGAAGAAAGTTTAACAATAAAAGATATAAGACAAATATCAATGATTAATCTTCCTAAAGCAAATATAGTAATTTGGTCCCAAACAGAAGGTGCAACTATTTATAATAGTGTAGACAATTCGTCTTCTGGTAAGAGTATAAAAAAATTAGCTAATATAGACAACTTATTTTCCTTTATAAAGTTAAATACTTATGGAGGAACAGATAATAATGATAAAGTAGTTAAACCAGAACCTAACATTTTTATTTTAAGAGATTATAATAATCTTTTTAATGATCCTAAATCTATTAGATTTATTAGAGATTTAAAAGAATATCATAAACAAAAAGAAGCATACAATCCAATTATTATATTATCTCAAATAGATAATATACCTACTCAATTAACTAGATTATTTAAACTAATTGATTACGGACTTCCTAACAGGAATGAAATATTATCTTGTATAAATGAAACTATTAACAACATAAAAGCTGTTTCTTTAAAACAAAATAAACAATGTAAAATTCCAACACAAAAAGAGTTAAATAATTTAGTTAATAGTTGTTTAGGATTAACAATACAAGAAATTCAAGAGACTGTAATAGAAAGTTTTATAAAGTTTAAAGAAGCTAATTTAGATTTTATAACTCAGAAGAAAGTTGAATCCATACAAAAATCTGGTGTATTAGATTATAAAATACCTAATACTACATTAGAAGATATTGGCGGTAATGAAGTAATTAAACAATGGCTTTTAGAAATGAAAGAATTGTTTTCTGATGAAGCTAAAGAATTTGGATTAAAAAAACCTAAAGGATATTTAAGCGTAGGTGTTCCAGGTGCAGGTAAAACATGCTTAGCTGAAGCTTTTGCAGGTACAATGCATATGCCATTGTTAAGTTTAAGTATGGGAAGAATTATGTCTAGGTTTGTTGGAGAATCAGAACGAAAAATTATGCAAGCCCTAGATGTAGCTAAAGCGTCTGCTCCTTGTGTCTTATTGATTGATGAAGTAGAAAAAGCATTAGGCGGTATTAATTCTTCTAATAATACAGATGGCGGTGTAACTGCCAGAGTATTTATGGAGATATTAAAATTTTTAAATGATAACGACTATGGTGTATACATCATCATGACTAGTAATGATGTTAGTCAATTGCCTCCAGAATTAACAAGACAAGGACGTTTAGATGCTAAATGGTTCTTTGATTTTCCAAAAGAAAACGAAAGAAAAGAAATATTTAAAATTCATTTTTCTAAATATAATAAAGAAATTAATTCTGATTTACTAGATTTAGCCGTATCTAAAACTAATAATTTTACTGGTGCAGAGATCCAAGAAATCGTAAAAAATACTATACGAAAATCTTTTATTCGTTTTAAAAAAGATAATAATAATGAATTAAAAGAAGAAGATATAACTTCAGCTATTAATGAAATTATACCTATTTCTAAAACATCTAAAGAAAGTATTTTAGCATTAAAATCATATTGTTCTAATAGATTTAGATCAGTTAATGAAGAAAATGATTGTGATGATGACGATGAATGTTTATCTGCACAATATCAATTATAAAAAATAAAAGTTATAGGAAACATATATATGATAATTAAATATAAACCAACAAATAAACCTATAACGATAAATAGGTCTACTTATAAAAAAATAAAAGAACAAATACAAAATGAAACAGATAGCGTAGAATTACAAATTGAAAATTTGTATGCTGCATTACAAAATACAATAATATACTCCGATGAAGCTGAATATATTATAAAAGATGTACTAATTCCAATTATAAAAACTAAAAAAAATTTTTTAGAGAATAATAATGTTAATAGTTTAAGTCTAGAAGAAAAAAATTATAGACGCAATCTTTTAAGAAAGATAATGAATAAATATGGTATAGAGGAGAAATAAAAATTGTTAGACTGTAAATTAATTAATCATAGTTTTAATCCAGAAAATATTGTTGCTATGTCAGCTAAGTTATGCTATAGCGACAAAACTATTAATCAATTACTAAACGAAATGCCAGAAGTTAATAGTACAAAAAATTTTATTAAAAAATTAAAAGAAATGGGGCATTTATCTCCATTTGAACATATTACTTTTACATTTGCTATTGAAGGTATTTCAAGAACATTATCTCATCAATTGGTACGTCATCGTATTGCTTCTTATTCTCAGCAATCTCAGCGTTATGTAAGTGAACATGATTTTGAATATATTTTACCGCCATCAATCGCTGAAAATGATGAAGCTAAGGCAAAATTTGAAAATCTAATGCATACAATTCGCCAAACTTATGATGAATTAGTAGCTATGGATGTTCCTAAAGAAGATGCTCGTTATGTTTTAACTAATGCTACAGAAACAAAAATTATAGCAACATTTAATGCTCGTTCTTTAATGAACTTTTTTAAACTACGATGTTGTACAAGAGCACAATGGGAAATTCGTAAATTAGCTAATTTAATGTTAAAAGAAGTAAGCAAAGTAGCTCCAAACATATTTGACGATGCAGGAGCTACATGTAAAAAAGGATATTGCTTAGAGGGTAAAATGTCTTGTAGATTAGCTCCGACATTACAATCTTTAATAAAAAAGGATTAATAGCTAATGAGTTATGATATTTATATATATAATCCAAAAACTAAAAAAATTATAAGTTCAGATTATGCTGGATATATAGATAGTAACGATTACGATAAATTACTATATTTAAATTTAACTTATAACTATAGCAGTATTCTTCAAAAAATATTTGATAATAAAGATGGAATATATATTTTAAATAATAAAAAAGTATCTCGAACAATTGATAAGATACAAAATGCTATTAATAAGCTAAATAATCAAATGAATAAAGATTATTGGGATGTATCTGAAGGAAATGTTAAATTCGCTTTACTCAAACTTTATCAAATTGCCTTATTAGGACAAGATGGAGTTTGGAAAATAATATAAATAATTTAAAGGAGGCAACTTAATATGAGTTGTTGGAGAAAATATCAATCAAAGGCTTTAAAAAATGTAGAAAGAAGATTTTTAAAAGAAGCATGTGAAGAATTAGGTTTTTCATTAGACTTTAACGTTAATGAAATTGCTGCGTATGGTAATTCTGCAAATGTTACATGTGCATTAAAGCAAAATTCAAATATTCTTCCGTTAGGATTTATATTAAAAGAAAATGAAAATGGTGATACAGAATTAACATTAGAGGGAGATTTCTGGGGAACTGGATTAAATGAATCTAGCTTTTTAAATAAGTTAGCTCAAACTTATCAAAAAATTAGAATTCAAACAGAATTAGAAGAAAAAGGATTCTCTATTGAATCTATTTCAACTAATGAAAAAGAAGAAATTGAACTGGTAGCTTGTTGTTAGTTATATATATAGATAGAGCAAGAATTTTTACTTGCTCTATCTATATATAAAGGAGAATAAAAATATGTATTTAAAATATCCTGCATTAATCATAAAAATAAAAGATATGTTTAAAGGACAATATGGAAGATATATTGTTTCTTTAATAGATTACAAAGAATGTTTTTCTTCTGCTTCTACTTTAGAAGAAGCATTTAAAAACGCAAATGAAATGTTAATTTTGACTGCATGGGAAGAAAGAAAAACACCATCTGATGTTTATACATTAGATTTAAGAAGTACTATAAGATCTTTTTTATCTGATGCAAATATATCAATTGAATGTGTAGATTCTAAAAACAGTATTTTAACAGTATTAAATATAAATATAGATGATTATACTGAATCATTTAAAACAGTTAAGAACAATATTATTTGTGAAGTTATTGATAAAGAGAAAATTAATAATAAAATTATTAGATGTCCTAACTGTGGAGCTAGTTATGATAACTTAGAAATAGTATTATCTTCTCCATTACAATTTAAAATGAAGTTAAATGGAGAAATTTTATACGATGATTTTAGTACAGGATATGTTACAGCTGAAAATGCTAGATTAAATGTAGATTCTGATTCGAATTGTTATTGCAGATCATGCGGTACTTATTGTATTCCTTGTTTTGATAAAAAAGAAAGTCCTACTAAAGTAGTTAAGTTAGAAAGAGTAAATTATGATGAGTAATAACTATTTAAAATGTCATAAATATCAAGTAGATATTACTTATATTGCTATATATTCTTTTAGTATGTTTTATAAAAATAAATAGTGAAAGGAAAAGATTATAAATGAAAAAAGTAAAATTTATTATTGATAATGAAGGAAATTTTACAGCTGAAACATTAGAAGGTTTTTCTGGTACTAGTTGTGAAAATACTTTAGATGAAATTGTTGCATCTATTGGCGGAGCAAAATTAATAGATGAACACGATAAAGATGATAAATATAAAAATGATGATATTGAACAATTTATTTCATCTTTATAAATTTTATTAAAATTTATGGGGCATATTGCCCCTTTTGTATTTATATAGAAAAGAGGCAATATGTTATGACAAATAAACAATTAATATTAAGTGAATTAAATGAACAACAAATTGGTCCAGTAGTTGATTACAATGGAGCAATGGCTATTATTGCAGGTCCTGGAAGTGGAAAAACTAAAACAGTAATTAGTCATTGTGCATATATGATAGAAGATGGCATTGATCCAAATAAAATTGTATTATTTACTTTTACTAAAAAAGCAGCAAATGAAATTAAAGAAAGATTATATAATAAAATTGGCGATATTTCTAATATGGTTACTGTAAGTACGTATCATAGTTTTTGTGGTAAAATATTAAGAAAATATGCTGATAGATTGGGATGGAAAAAGAATTTTTCTATTTATGATGATAACGATAAAAATAGAATTATTGAGCTTATATTAAAACGTAATAACAATGATCGAATTAAGGCTAGACAACTTAATAGTAGTTTTTCTAGATTTAAAGAAAAAATGATTTCACCTTCTTTAGCAAAAGATAATGCTACTAATAAATATGAGCAAATGGTTGCAGAATATTATGAAGAATATGCCAACGAATTAAAAAATAATAATGCTTTTGACTTCGATGATTTAATTTATTTTGTTATTAGATTATGTGAACAATATGAAGATATTTTAAGTAGTATTAATCAAAGATTTGAATATATTATAGCTGATGAAAGTCAAGACAGTTCTCCTAGAGATTTAAGATTAATTTTATTTCTAGGTGGAATTAATATGAATATTTGTTTAGTAGGCGATGATGATCAAAGTATTTATTCTTTTAGAGGAGTAAATATTGATTCTTATTATAAATTTATTGATAACTATAATTTAAAAAAATATATTTTAGGAAGAAATTATCGTTCTACAAAAACAATAGTAGATGCAGCTCAGTCTATAATAGCTAAAAACAATAATAGATTAGAAAAATATCTTTATACAGAAAATAATAATGGCAATAAAATTGCTTATATTTCACTTCAAGATAATGAATCTGAAGCGGAATATGTAAGTAGAACAATTAAAGCACTTATAGATAATACTAACCATTCATATAAAGATATTGCGATTTTATATAGAGTATCTTTTTTATCTAGAATAATTGAAAAAACTTTATTTAAAAACGGAATACCATATACTATTTCAAATGGCTGTGCTTTTTATAATCGTATAGAAATTAAAGATATTATTGGCTATTTAAAATACGTAGCTAATCCTCAAGATTTAGTTGCGTTAGAAAGAATTATTAATGTCCCAAAACGTGGTATTGGCGATGTTAGCTTAGATAAAATTATGCAATCTTGTCAAGATTATATTATGTGTGATAAAATGGGGCTAGATGCACTTAAGAATATTAAGCTAAAAGGGAAGGCTCAGAAGGGATTAAACAATTTTATATCAATCATTGAGCAAATAAGATGTGATTTAAGCAATGGCATTTCTTTAGATAAAATTATAAATAAAATCATAAAATTAACTAAATATGAAGAATATTTACTTGATTTAAGCGAAGAAGAGCTAGATGATAGAATTAATAATTTAGAAGAATTAAAAAAATTATCACTCAAATATCAAACGTTAGACGAATTCTTGGAAGCTATTGCCTTATATGAAGAAGATACTAAAACAAATGAAGAAAACGATACGCCCGATAAGGTTTCTTTAATGACTATGCATGCTTCTAAAGGTTTAGAGTTTCCTATTGTTATAATTGTTGGAGCAAATCAAAACATAATTCCATATCAAAAATCTCTTAAAGAAAATAACGTAGCTGAAGAACGCAGATTGTTCTATGTAGCTATGACTAGAGCAAAAGAAGAGCTATTTATTACTAGACCAAAAAAAATAATAACTGGTTATCAACAAGTAAGCTTTTTACAGTCTCAATTTGTAAATGAAATTAATCCGTCCTTTATAGAAAGAAGATAATTAAGTGCATGGAAAGGAGTTATTTTTATGCACGAATTACCATCTAATCAAATAAAGGATTATATACATTCTGATTCGGTAATAGAAAAAAGAATTTTAAAAGAAAAAGAGTTTTTGAGTGAAAACAAGGAGTATATACAGACAATAATTTCTAACATAAAAAACAATAAGGAAGGAGTATCGTTAAGAGTAAAACAATTAGCTAAAAAATATAATTTGAAAATTTTAGATTCATATAAATTTGCTCATATTATAAAAAGAAATACAAATTTTATTTTACATCAAAGAGCTGAATATAGCGCATCAAAAACATACATTGATATTAAATTTGTAGAAAATATTTCTAGAGAAGAAATTATAGATAATAGACTTCCAATATATAAATTTGATTCTTCGCCAGACAATAATTTCATAAAGGAAATTTTAATGGAAAATACTAGCATAAATGTAGATGATTTTTTAAGTATTTATCGTTATTTATTAAAATCTAAATGTGGAGAAAAATGGGTTAATTTATTTTTAACAGCAAATATAATTATTAGATCTTTTGTTGATACAAATAAAGCTTTAGATATACTACAACTATTAATGGATAAAAAATTATTGATAGTATTACAAACCAATACAACTTATTTCAGATTAACAAATAATGATAAAGATATACAAAAATTTATAGATGAATTCTATGCTAATAATAATGAAGATAATGAAAAGAAGATGGTTATAACAGAAAATCAAGCAAATGATGACTTAAATAATAAAAATAAGTCTATCTTAATAGAAAATGAAAATAAAATAGATAACGCTGTTAATAATCTAAATATATCTACTGCTAACGAGAATAAAATAAATAATAATGCTAATAATGATCCCAATCATGAATTCAATACTTTAAAAAGTAATATAAACAATTATTTTAGTATGTTGCATAATCAAGTTAATTCTTGTTTACAACAACAACGCCAAGAATTAAATCAAGGTTTTACTGTTGTAGATAAACTAATTGAAGAAAATAACAGAATTAATGATGAGTTAAAGAAGCAACAACAAATTATTATAGAACTTCAGGCTCAAAATAAAAAACTAGATGATTATTATTATGAGTTGTCTAATCATGCAGCTGAAGTTTTAGAAATTTTAATGGGACAATTAAGCAACATATTAGACCAGTTTAGCATGCTACCTAGACATAAAATTAATCAAGAATATTCAGTTACTAGAATAAAAGGGAAAATGCTTAATACAATTGGTCAAAGTGTAAATGAAATAACTAATTTTATTGAAGAAAAAAAAGATATCCCAAATGAAATAAAATAAGGAAGAGTTTTATGCAAATAATAACGTATAAAAAGATAGAAAATAATGAATACGATTATGCTATAAAATTTAATAGAACTAGACGTACTATTAAATTTTTTAATGAATTTGCACAAATTCTCGCTCATCCTAGTAAAAAAACATATGATGCTCAAAACAAGTACTGGCTAGTAACTAGTACTTGTTTTGAGGAATTTGAAGCCTTAGACAAAAAAATTTTTCCTAATAAAAATAATAAATTAAAAAATATAATAAAAATATCTTCAGAAGATTTTAATGTAGTTCAAGATTTTACTAATATTGGACATATGATGAAATTACAGCCTTTTGATTATCAAAAAAAAGCTATTAAGTTAGCACTTGATAAACAAAATGCTATTATTATAGGAGGTTGTGGTTGCGGTAAAACTCCTATAGGGATAGGTATTTATTTAGAAGCTAGATTACAAAATATAGTTTCTAATCAAGGAATGATAGTAGCTAAAGCTTCATTGAAAAAACAATGGCTAATGGAAATTAAAAAATTTTCTAACTTAAAAGCACAAATTGTTTATACTAGAGCAGAATCTATTAGTATCAAAAAGAGCATAATTCGTAACAAAAATAAACTATTGAAAAAAGAATTAGATATTGAAAAACAAAATATCATAAAAAATGAACTAGATGTTCTTAATAATACAGACTTTTTTGAGCATCAGTTTGAAAATGATATAGATTTATTTATCTTGAATTATGAAACATTATTAAATAATGAAATAGTAACAAAATTAGAGTCTATAAAATTAGATTTTGTGTATGCAGATGAAATTCATTATATTAAAAATGATACTTCAAAACGAGCAGAAGCTTTATGTAAATTTAACAATGTTAAATTAAAATATGGTGCTACAGCAACTCCAATTCAAAGAGATCCTAGAGATATATACAGTTTATTTAAATTTATAAATCCGAATGTATTTCCTAGCAAATCTCAATTTAATAGATTTTATATTAAATGGGGAGGATATGGTAGACCTATCGGTGCAATAAATGAAGAAAATTTAAATCAAAAAATTAGTCCATATATGATAATTATTCCTCAAGAAGAAATTGGTGCTCAATTACCAGAAGTAGTTGTATCACAAAAATATTGTGAATTAACTGCTGAACAACAAGAAATAAACAATAGATTATTGTCCGAGTTAGAAGAGCTTCATGAAAAAGAAAAAATATTACAACAAAATCCAGAAGACAATAAAGAAGAATTAGCTAAAATAGAAGCTAATATAATGATGCGTCAAACATTTGCACAGGAATTAGCTGATTCAGAAGAATTACTATCTTTAAGTGATTCTTTATCTGCTAAAAATTATATTAGCAATACAGAAAGTAATAAGATGAATCTTTTAATGGATCTATTAGAAGAGATTTTAAATTCTGGAGAAAAAGTGTGCATTTTTAGTAGATTTACTAAAATGCAGGATATTATTACTAATCGTATATCAAAAGAAAAATCTAATATCTTTAAGGATATTGAAATAGCATATATTAATGGCTCTTTAAATACGAATGCAAGATACGATGAAGTTTATAATAAATTTAGAGATAATGAAAATTGTAAAATATTATGTTGTTCAGATGCTGGAGCTGAGGGTATAAATTTAAGTTGGTGTAGGTATGTAATAGAAGTAGATTTAGCTAATAGCTATGCTATACAACAACAACGTCATGGTAGAGTTAAAAGAGCAGATTCAACTCATAAAACTGTGTTTGTATATCAATTAATATGTGAAAACAGTTATGATGAAATAGCTCAAAAAATAGTAAATAAAAAAGAGTACTATGATAAAACTATTATTAATGGAATAAAAATTGAATAGAAATATATTAAATGTGCTTATATATCTGTATATAGGCACATTTAATATTAAAGGAGAAAATAATTATGAGTGTGTGTGATTACAATAGTTTAAAACAACATATTGGACATAATATTGTATGCGTATCTTATGGTAAAGATAGAAACGTGTCGCTCGAATGTGAAGATTGCAATGAAGTTTTATTAAGTTATGATAAAGAAGAAAAAAAAGATTTTTTAGTAATTTGTCCAGAATGTCAAGAAATGTTTGATGTTGAAGAATGGAATCTATCAACATTCAATAATAACTATGATGAAAATTATAATGCTTTAGCATTAGATGAAAATGGTGATCTTATGCCAGGATTAGAAAATGAATACTATATTTGTCCTAATTGTGGTGAATCTATTAAAGGATCAAGATTGGAGTAAGAAGATGAAATATATTGTAACAATTGAAGAAACATGTTCTCAGGATTTTGTAGTAGAAGCAGACAATATAGATGAAGCTAAAGATATTGCAATTGAAAGATATGATTTAGGAGATTTTATTTTAGATGATCCATGTGTTACTGAGAAATTAATGTCTGTTAGAAACGATTCTAACGAAGAAGAATGTACTGATTGGTTTGAGTTCTAAAGGAGTAAAAATATGAATACCTTAAAAGAACAAATGTTAGACAAAATAAAAACTGCTGATCATGCATATTATGCTTTAGATAATCCTATAATGACAGATGCAGAATATGATAGTCTTAGGGCAAAATTTATTAAAACATATGGTATTAGAGATTTAAATTATGTTCCAGGAGAAGTGTCTAATGATTTTATCTCTTTTAAACATCAAGTTCCAGTAATAAGTTTAAGCAAAATAAAAAGAACTGATACGGATAAATTTTTAAAAGAAATTAAAAAATTATGGCCAGTAGTATACGAACCTAAGATTGATGGGTTAACAGTTGTTGCTTATCCTAATAAAGATGGATCTTGTAAGTTTGTAACAAGAGGTAATGGTAAAATTGGAGAAATTTTACCTAATTTTATATCAAAATATATGGGAACAAATGTTAATAATACTGGTTATCCTATTAGAGGAGAAGTATATTTAGGATATAATGAATTTAAAGAAATAAATTATGATAGAAAAATAAAAGGAGAAACTTTGTTTAAAAATCCTAGAAATGCAGCAGCTGGAATTTTAAGAAATAAAGAGTGTAGTCCTTATATAAATAAATTAAATTATTTATGTTATGATATTTTAGGTCAAGATATTTCTGAAAAAGATAAATTAAATTTAATAGAATCTAAATCAAAATTTACAACTGTACCATATTTTGAAGGAGATAATCCAAATGATATAAATGATATGGTTGAAGATTTTTATGTTAATTATGTAGATGGTAACATTCCTATTGATGGAGTAGTAATAAAATCCAATCTAAATAAAAGTTTAGAAAAATTTGGTTTTACGAATCATCATCCAAATAATGCTTTTGCATGGAAAGATATAGGCGAAAAATCTATAACTAAAATTTTAGATGTTAAATGGAACGTAGGTCGTTCTAAGATAACTCCAATTGCTATTCTAGAGCCTGTAGAGTTAAATGGTTCTACTATTTCTAAAGTATCTATTCATAATTTAAATATAATAAAAAAATTAAATTTACATTATGACGATACTGTAGAGATAGAAAAAGTAAATGAAGTTATTCCTCAAATTACTAGAGTAATCAATCGTGAAGAAAATTCTACTCCTATTAATAAAATATTTTATTGTCCATGCTGCAATAGTATCTTAGAAGAACAAAATGGTCAATTATATTGTACAAATAAGAATTGTGATGATAGATTGATTAAAGAAATAGAATATTTATCTTCAAAAGAAATGTTTGACATAAAAGGACTTTCTAATAAAACAATAAAAAAGATTATACAAGCTAATCTTATAAAAGATGGTCCTATGTCTATTTTTAATTTAAAAGCATCAGACCTTATTTCTTTAGAGGGATTAGGCCCTAAATCTGCCACTAAATTAATTCAAGAAATAAATAATGTTTTATCTGTAGATATTCCTTTATCTACTTTTATAGCTGCAACATGTACTAATGGAATAGGAAAAGATGTTGGTAAAATATTAGCCACAAAATATAGGACTATAGATAAAATCATAAATGCTTGTAAAACTAAAGAAGATTTTACTACATTATATGGTATTGGTTCAGAAACAAATATTATATTACATTCACAAGATTTTATTGATAAACTAGTATATTTATTAAAATGGTTAACTCCTAAAGAATGTAACAAACAAATTAATGCTAATAGTAAATTGTTTGTTATTACTGGAACGTTGACTAAACCTAGAAATTATTATAAACAATTGATAGAAAAGCATGGTCACAAAGTAATAGATAGTATATCTAAAAAAGTAAACTATTTATTAGTTGGTGAAAATGCTGGAAGTAAATTAGATAAAGCTATAAAAAATAATATAAAAATAATAAATGAAGATACATTATTTAGTATTTTAAAGAAAGGTTGATATGTTATATGAGTCAGTTTGAAACAACAAAAGATTTATTGGATTATATAGATAGTATTGATGAATTAGAGTATGCTAATGACAAAAATACAGATCATTTTAAAATATCTAGTATTGATCAAGCTAATTATTATGTAAAAAAATATAAAGAATTAGAAGAAGAATATAATAACATTAATCAAAGCGCAAAAGATTGTTTAGAAGAATATTCTTTCAAAGTAGATAAATGGAGAGAGAATAGTATTAATCCTATTATAAATAAAATGGATTATTATAAAAACTTATTAGAAGAATATGCTCATAATCAATTAGACAATTCTAAAAAGAAAAGTTTAAAACTAATAGAAGGTATTATTTCTTTTAGAGCACAGCAACCTATTATTAATTATGATGAAGAAACTATGATTAATTATTTAAAAGAACATAATAACAATTGTTTAAGAACTACATTTAAAGTAGATAAGAAAGAATTAAAAAGTCTAGGACAAATTAAAGATAATAATTTTTATTTTAATGATCAATTATTAGACTTTGTTAATATAGAGAATAAAGAACCCACTTTTTCTATTAAATAATATTAATTATTATTTAAAAATTAATATTGAAAAGAATAATAAGCTATGATATTATAAGAAATAAGGTCAAGTTATTATGTTTTCTAGCAATTTTAAAGATAAGATTAAACAAAAAATAAATTTGTTGGAACTAATAAAAGAGTATACAGATTTAAAACCAGCTGGAGACAATATATGGCAAGGAAGATGTCCTCATCCTGATCATGATGATACAACACCATCTTTTCGTGTATGGAAAAATAATGATAATACATGGAGTTGGGCATGTATGGGATGTCATGTTGGAAAAAAGGATACAAAAGATAATAAATATAGAAATTATGGTTCTGATTGTTTTGCTTTTGTACAATGGATGTCGGATCATAAAAATAGTAAACATATTTATAGTTTTACTGAATCTATTATGATCTTAGCTGATAAATATAATATTCCATATTGTTCTGATGATAAAAATAATAAAATTGCTTCTTTATTAGAAAAAAATTATATTAAAGCAAAATGTTTTAATATAAATTTATCTAATCAAACTAAAAAATATTTATATAACAGAGGATTAGATGATTATGATATACAAAAATGGTGTATAGGATCTAATCTATTTAAAAGTGGTTTTAGAATTACTTTTCCTTTGTTTGATTCTAAAAAAAATGTATTAGGTTTTTCTTCAAGATTAATATCTAAACAAAATAATTATAGTAAATATATTAACTCAAAAGAATCAGAATGCTTTCATAAAAGATCTTTTTTGTATGGAATTCATTTATTAGATGAATCTTGTGATGAAATAAGAATAACAGAAGGTGTATTTGATGTTATTTTGAGTAATAAATATAATACAAAGAATGTTGTTGCTACTTTAGGTACTGCATTTACTAAAGAGCATGTAAGCATTATCAAACATTTAAATAAAAAACCAGTATTTTGTTTGGACGGAGATAAAGCAGGACAAAGAGCCACTTATAATGCTGTTAAATTATTAGCTGAAGAAGGTATATATTCTAAAATATGTATCTTACCAAATAATATGGATCTAGCGGACTTGGCCAATCAAAAAAAGAATGATTTAGAAAAATATATTCAAGATAATTCATTATTATATTTTCAATTTTTATTAAAAGATTGTTCTAAATTATTTGATTCTAAATTAAATGAATTAAGATTAAATTTTCTTCCTAAGATATTAGATGTTGCTAAAAGTGTTAACACTAAAGAAGAAAAAATAATTTTTAATAATTTTATACAAGAAAGGTTTGGAATAAAACAAATATGTTGATTTGTCAATCTTGTTTAAAATCAGAAGTTTGCTATATTAATATCTTTTTTTCATCAAAATTAAAACATATAAAATTAGATGTAAAAAATTGTTCAGAGTATAAGGCTAATGTTTTTGCTACTAATAAAAACAAAAAAGAATTAACACATTATACTCCTAAAACAGAATATAAAAGATTAAATTCAGCAGATGTAAATAAGCATTTAAGTAATAATGATGTTACGGTTGTATGCGATAAATGCAAAAAAAATATACTATTTGAAGATTGCATAGAAACTATAGATCATAGAACTTTATGTGAAGAATGTTTTGATAATGAAGAACCAACAAGATTAGATTAATATATATAATAAAGGAGTCAAAAAAAATGACAAAAACAGAACTAATTACTAGAATATCCGATGAACTAGGAATAACAAAAAAGGAAGCAGAAAAGAATTTTAATGGAATTTTTTCTGTTATCAAAGATGTTCTTTTAGAAGATGGTACAATTCAGATTAATGGATTTGGTGCTTTTTCTATTAAAGAAAGAAGCGCTAGAAATTGTTATAATTTCAAAACTAAAGAAAGTATACTTGTTCCAGCATTTAAAACAATTTCTTTTAAACAAAGTAAAACATTAAAAGATTTAATAAATAAATAGTATATTACTGATGCGTATATGGATTTTTATTTTATCCCATATACGCATCAGTAATATAAAATAAAATGAGAGAACATATGAGATCAACAGAGTTAAAAAAAAGATATAAAGATGAAAAAGTATATGTAATTCCAAATAAATATTTATTTAAAGTAGCAAATGGATTTACAGATATATCTAAATATAATAAAAAACAGATAAATAATTTTATGTCTATTTTTGAGAATAAAGGTTTTTTTATTCCTAGATATGATGCTGAATATAATGATGCTATGCAACAAATCATACCTTATACTATTATTTTAAATAAGAATGAGTCAAAAATGTATGTGTCTTATAGAATAGATGGAGATCCTAGATTAAATAATGTATATTCTTTAGGATTTGGAGGGCATATAAATATTGAAGACATGTATAGTTTAAATAATGACAACTATTATTCTTTAATAGAAAGTGCTGCTAATAGAGAAATACAAGAAGAAATTTATATACATAACAATTCCATTAATAAAACTTTAATAGGATTTGTTAGAGATATAATTAGTGAAACTAAAGAACATTTTGGTATTATATATGCATTAAAATTTAATAATAAAATTTCTATAAAAGAGACGAATAAGCTCAAAGGAAAATGGATGTCAATGGCAAAGATTGTAGACAATTATTATCAATTTGAAGCTTGGTCTCGTTATATAATAGATCATCTCTTTGTTCTACATAAAAATAATAAAAAATTATTAGAATAGAGGAGCTTTTTATGCATTATAAAATTATGAAACGTTCTGGAATAATGGAAAACTTTAATATAAACAAAATCATAAATACCATTACAAAATCAAATAAAGATGTTAAAAATAAAATTAACAAAGAAGAAATATGTGAGTTAGCTAATAATATTTTTAAACAGTTAACAAAAAAAAGTAATTTATTAACGGTAGAAGACGTTCAAAAATCTATTGAAGAAAATTTAATACAAAAAGGTTTCTTTGAAGTAGCTAAATCATATATAACTTATCAAAAAGTTCATATAGAAAGAAAAAAGGCTGCTCAAAAATTAATGAAATCATATACTGATTTATTATTTGCTGATGCAAAAGACATGGATTTAAAAAGAGATAATGCAAACATAAATGGAAACGCTCCAATGGGTATAATGCTTAAACTTGGTGCAGAAGGAGCAAAAACGTGGGCAGATAAATATGCATTACCTTCTAAATTTGCTGAAGCAGATAATCTTAACTACATTCATATTCATGATAAAGATTTTTCTTATATTTGTTGGAATTGTATGAATATAGACTTATTAAAGTTATTGCATAACGGTTTCTCAACTGGAAATGGCTTTATTAGAGAGCCACAATCTATTCGTTCTTATGCAGCTTTAGCTTGCATCGCTATTCAATCAAATCAAAATGATATGTTTGGCGGACAAGCAATTAATGCTTTTGATTATGCAATGGCTGAAGGTGTAAGGAAATCTTTTAAAAAAATAGTGATAGAAACAATATATGATTTTTGTTATGGATATATTCCTAATGTAAATATAGATTTTACTACTTTTAAAGATAAAATAAAAAAAGAATGTGATAAGTATACTATAAGATATACAGAAAAGTTAAAAAATGAGAAGTATTATTTTGATTTTAATTCTATCAATAGTATTTATTATGTATTAAATTCTATATTAGATACAGATATTGATTGTGCATATCCAGATAGAATATATAATATTGCATGTAGAAAAATAGAAGAAGAAACAAAGCAAGCTATGGAAGCAGTAATACATAATTTTAACTCTCTACATAGTAGAGCTGGTGGGCAAGTTCCGTTTAGTTCTATTAATTTTGGTACAGATATTTCTCCTGAAGGAAGACTAATAACAAAAGAAATTTTAAATGCTACTTATGATGGATTAGGAAATGGAGAGACTCCTATATTTCCTATTTCTATATTCAAACTAAAAAGAGGAGTAAATTATGATACTACAGATCCTAACTATGATTTATTTAAATTAGCTTGTAAGGTTTCTGCTAAACGATTATTCCCTAATTTTGTTAATATAGATGCTTCTTATAATTTAAAATACTATCAAGAAGGAAATTATAATAGTGAGATAGCTACAATGGGTTGTAGAACAAGAGTTATTTCAGACATAAATGGTGATGATATTACTGGTGGCAGAGGTAACTTTAGTTTTACTACTATTAATTTGCCTAAATTAGCATTAGAAGCTAAACAAGATATAGATAAATTTTGGAAGTTATTAGATAAATATATTACATTATCTCATGACTATTTATTATATAGATATAACATTATAGTTAAAAAGCATGTATATAATTTTCCTTTTGCTGTAGGTCAAAAAATAGCTGTAGGATCAGAAAATTTAAAACAAGAAGATACGTTAGAAGAAGTATTAAAACATTGTTCATTATCAATTGGTTTCTGTGGTTTAGCAGAATGCTTAGTTGCTCTTACTGGTAAACATCATGGAGAATCTATTGAATCTCAAAATTTAGGCATTGAAATTATTAAATATATAAGAAAAAAAACAGATCAATATACTAAAGATGAACATTTAAATTGGAGTACTTTTTCTACTCCAGCTGAATCAACAGCAGGATTATTTCAAAAATCTAATCAAAAAGAATATGGAATAATAAAAGGCGTAACTGATAAAAATTATATGACTAATTCTTTTCACATACCTGTATACTACAAAATTAATGCTTATCAGAAAATTCAACTTGAAGCTCCTTATCATGAATTATGTAATGCAGGACACATAAGTTATGTTGAAATGGATGGAGATCCTACAAAAAATTTAACAGCTTTTGAATCTATAGTTAGATGTATGCATGATTCTAATATGGGATATTTTTCTATTAATCATCCTGTAGACCGTGATCCTATTTGTGGTTATACAGGAATTATAGAAAATGAATGTCCTCATTGTCATAGAAAAGAAGAAGAACACAAACATTTAGCTTTAAAAAAGTATAGTGATGATTAAATAAGGAGAATATATATGAATAGTTTTTATGATGATTTATTAAAAATGCGTTCAAATAACGATTTAGTAAATATGGGCCCACATGAAATTAGAATAATTGATGAACAAGAAAGAGATAGTATTTTTAGATATGAACAAGAAATAAAACAAGAAAAAGATAAATTAAATAATGAATCAAGACAATATTCTTTTAATGGTTCTAATTGTATTTTTTTCTTAGATGGTTTTATGAATAACAATATTACTAATATACATTATGCTCAAGCATCAAAGCATTTGTTAAAAAATCAAACATATATTTTTAATAATTATATAGATGGATATAATGCAATAGAGTATCCTGTATCTATTAAATTACATGGACAATGTGTAGATGAAAAAAATGAATCAATAAATAAGTATTCATATATATTTATTATGGGTTTAGATTTTACAGCTTTTGATACTATATACTGTAAAGCTTTTAAGAACCTAAACAAATTAATAAGTTATAATTGTATAGACGGTTATACGCCTGTATGTCCTCTTTTTTCAGATTTATATATGGCTCAACCGATAGAAACAAAACAAGTATTTTATAATAAAAATAATATATATAATAATCAAGAAGAGCTTGTTAAATTTAAAATGTCTGTACTTAATAAAACTATTATTGTCAATGAAAATATATATACAACTATTAAAAACTTAGGCCATGAAAGTAATTTTTCTTTATTTGAAGGAATTATTTTAACAATACTTAAACAAGAATATAATAATAAGAAAGTAAAATATAATGAGTAATAATCCTAAAAAAAACGTTTGTTGATATGAGTAAATTTTGGGAAACTATAAATGAACATAATAAACAGAAAGGTGCTGTAAGTAAAATGCAAATAAGATCAAATTTTAAAATGTCTGCTAAAGAACAAGAATATTATTTAAATGCTTTGAAAGAAAAAGAAGGTACACTTGATAACATTTCTGAAGTTTACTTTTCTTTAAATAAAAACAATAATGATGTAGATGTAGATTATACTATTAAGGAGCCAAAATTTGAACGTATTAGACGTATTACAGGCTATTTAACAGGTGATTTAAATAGATGGAATAATGCTAAACAAGCTGAAGAACATGATAGAGTAAAACATATTTAATAATTAAGACACCTTATTGGTGTCTTTTAATTTATTATATCAAAAGAGGAGAATTATTAATGAAATTTTTTAAACAAAAAAATATTGAAGTAATCACTATTGAGGGAATTATTAAAGCTTATGGAAAAAATGGATTTTCTAAGAAAAAAAATACTATTGAATTATTAGATGAATTAAATAATATAGCTAATAATGAAAAGATAGATGGTGTTTTATTGCGATTAGATAGTCCTGGAGGCGCTGCTGGAACTTCTGAAGAGGTTTATCAAGCAGTTAAGCATATTGCATCTAAAAAACCAGTTATAGCTTCTATTGGTAATACGGGATGTTCTGGAGCTTATTTAATAGCTTGTGGTGCTAATGAAATTATAGCATCTAATATGTCAATTGTTGGATCAATTGGTGCTATAATGACTATCCCAAATGTTAGTAAATTAAAAGATAAAATTGGTATTGATGTAACAACTATTAAATCGGGGAACATGAAAGATATTTGCAACGTTTTTAAAGATATGAATGAAGAAGAAAGAAAACTCGTTCAAGATCTCGTATCTGAATGTCATCAAAATTTTATTAATATTGTAAAAGAAGCTAGAAAAGATAAGATGTCTGATAATATTGATGAAGTATTAGATGGCAGAGTATTATCTAGCAGAACAGCTTTACAATATGGTTTAATTGATAAAACTGGAACATATGATGACGCTATTGAGCTATTATGTAAAAAATTATCAACAGACAGAAGTAAAATTAATATTAAATATGAAAAACAAAAAACTAATATTATTAGTAAATTAATTCAAACATCTGCTTCTGGTTTTATTGATTGTTTACTAAGTAATGATTTTGATAATATTAATTGTTTGCAAAAGTTTAAACTTTAATAGGGAGGTTTATTTATGATTAGTTTTATTGCAAATACAATGACAAGCACATTTCAAAGAAAAAAATATTTAAAATGGAAAACCGACTTTTTAAAAGAACATAATACAAATGATTTATCAATATTAGGTCCATTACCTATTATTGATAAAGACTTTCCTTGGTTTAATGAAGAGTATTTACAATATGATGCGAAAGAAAATGATTTAAATTTCTTTCTTATTACTCCTAAATTAATCCAAAACGAACAAGAATTAAATGAAATTATTAGTAAAACTTTTTCGCAATTATTTAATACACGAACTTCTGATACAGCTTTATTGTACTTAAGAAAAGATGGAATTATCAGTTTTGATGAAGAAGCACATAATAAAATAATGGATTTCATTAATAGAAATAGCAAAATAAATCCTGAAGTAACAATTTATTATTCTTTAGATGTTTTATTCTAATTAGTAAAAAGAAGAAACTAGTTTTTACTAGTTTCTTCTTTTATTTTTATTATACTAAAAAAAATATATATAAATATAAGGTGAAATAAAAGACATGTTAAATATAGAATTAAAAAGATTTAAAAAAAAAGTAGAAAAAGAAATTGATGAAGCTTTAGTACTTCAATGTAATATTAAAATAGCAAACCCTAATAAACTAGTGGAAACTATTTTAAACTTGTGCAAGGAATATCATGAAAAAGAAAAAGAATTAGAAATAAAATAAAAGGACGTGTATGTTAATGTTATATTATCCACATCATGTTCATGTTGCTAATGGAAGTGTAGGAGATTCTATATTAAGAATAAAAGATTACGTTAAAAAAGGAAAAGAGTATGGACTCGATTCCTTAACAATTACAGATCATGGAAGTTTAAGTGCCATGTTTGATTTTATTTCTGAATGTAATCAGAACAATATTAAACCAATAATAGGTATGGAAGTTTATGAAACAGAAGATGCTTCAATTAAAGATAAAGAGCATAATACTAGATATCATCTTGTTTTGTTGGCAAAAACAGAAGAAGGAATATCTAATTTATTAATGATTCATAATATAGCATCTACAGAAGGATTTTATTATAAACCACGAGTAGATTATAATATTTTAAAAAAATACGGCAAAGGTATTATTGCTTTAAGTGCATGTGTTGCAGGTAGAATACCAAATGCGATCTTGCATAATGATTTTAAAAAAGCAATTCAAATGATACAACAATATAAAAAAATTTTTGATGATTTTTATTTAGAAATACAACCGGGAGAATTTGATGAACAAATTATAGTAAATGATGCATTAGTTAAGTTATCTAAATTAACCAATACTGAGTTAATAGCAACTAATGATATTCACTATTTAAATAAAGAAGATTCAATAGCTCACAATGCTCATGTGTTATTAGGAAGAAAGCAAGAAACATTATTTTTAGAGAATAAAATGATATATCCAGATGATTGTTATTGGTTTATGGATAGAAAAAATATATTTGAATCATTTAAAAGAACAAAGTTTGTATCTGACGATATAATAAATGAAGCAATAGAAAATACTATTAAAGTATCAAAAAAATGTTCATATAAAGTAGATAATAATATATATATGCCAAAATATATTGAAGACAATCAAGACGAATTGTTGTATAATCTATGTTATAAAAGATTAAATAATATCATTCAAAATAAAACTAATCCTTTTATGTATGTAAAAAGATTAGAAAAAGAATTAAATGTTATTAACAATTTAGGTTTTAGTGGATACTTTTTAATAGTTAGAGATTATATAAATTGGGCAGAAAAAAATGATATAGCAGTAGGCCCTGGACGTGGTTCAGCAGCTGGAAGTTTAGTTAGTTATTTATTGGGGATATCTAAACCAGATCCAATAAAATATAATTTATTATTTGAACGTTTTTTAGATGCCAATAGAGCCGCTATTCCTGACATAGATGTAGATTTTTCTCCATCTAAAAGAGATAATATGTTTAAATATATAGTAAATAAATATGGATATGATCATTGTGCTTTAGTAGGTACATTTCAAATTAGAAAAGCCAGAAAATCAATTAAAGATGCTGGAAGATTATTAGGTATAGAACCTAAGATATGCAATGAAATTTCTCAAAACGTACCAACTGTATACTATGGTGATAATGACGAAAAAATGATAGATTTAGATATAAAAACTAGTTTAAGAGTTAATAAAACTTTATCTGATTATGAAAAACAATATCCAGATTTATTTAAACTAGCTATAAGTATAGAAGATTTACCTTCTTCTGTTGGCGTTCATGCTGCTGGTGCAATTATTAGTCCGATTTCTTTAACAAATAAAATACCTTTAATAAAACCTAATAAAGAAGGTATTTTAGCTACGTCACTAAATCTAGATGGAGCAGAAAAAAGTTTTGTAAAATTTGACTTTTTAGGATTATCATATATAGAAATAATTCATAATACAGAAAAAGAAATAGGAACTTTTTTTGATTTTGAAGATGATAAAATATTAAACGATAAAAAAGTATGGAATATGATTAGTTCAAAACATACAACAGGTATATTTCAAATATCTAGTAAAGTTTATAAGGACAGAATGTTTAGGTTAAAACCAAAAACAATACAAGAGTTAGCCGCTTGTTTAGCATTAATTAGAGGACCTTGTATATCCACAAAACTAGATGAAAAATATATGCGTATATTAGAAGGAAAAGATAAAATAGAATATATTTGTGATGAATATAATAATCCAACAGAAGATACTTTAGGAATACCTGTATTTCAAGAACAAATTATGAATATTTTTGTTAATTTTGGTTTTGATTTAAGTACAGGTTATAAATTTATTAAAGCTGCTGCTAAGAAAAAAATAGATAAACTAAAAGAATATAAAGAAGAGTTTATACTAAAAGCTAAACAAAAAAATATAAGTACTGTTAAAGCAGAAAAGATATTTCATATATTAGAAAAGAGTGGAGAATATAGTTTTAATAGAGCACATGCTGTATCATATGCTTTTATATCTTATTGTTCTGCTTATTTAAAATGCCATTATCCATTATATTACATGAAAAATATCTTAAGTAATGCTTTTGTTAAAGTAAAAAATGATAAAAATAAAGAATTGTATAAGGATATACTAGAAGAATGTAGATTTTTAGGAATTAAATTTTTACCGCCAGATATTAATAAATCTGATTGGGAGTTTTCTGTAGAAGATAATAAAATCAGAATAGGATTATGCGCTATTAAGGGATTAGGCGAAAAAGCTTTTAATCATTTAAAAGAACTACGACCTTTTAAGGATTTTGATGATTTATTAGAACGTACAGAAGCTAAATCTTTTAATAAAAATTGCATCAATGTATCTATTTTTTCTGGCATATTAGATTCTTTATTAAAAGATGATAAAACAAGATTAGACTTATTCTATAAAAAGAATAGCGATATAGGTTATGCTAAAATAGCTGGAAAAGAATTATCTATTAATTATCTCATGGATCCAAATAATTATGAAGCTATAGAAAAACTTTTATTAGGAGAAAACTTTATTTATAGTATATCTAATAATTTAGAAAGTATAAATTGGTTATCAATGAAAGAAAAACAAACATTTAAAATAGATAATGTATTTATCCAAAAAGTGACTAAACCTAAATTAGATAAAAATGGTACATTATTATTAACTACTGGTAATGGAACCATTTCATGTAAAATAATGAACAATACTTATAAAAGAAACTCTAAAATAATTAATGGTATTAGAAAAAATAAAATGTATAAAATAATAGCAATTAAAAATAATAATGATTGTTATCTACAAGAAATAGAAAAATGTGCATAATATTAATATAATAGGAGAAATTAATATGCTTTATTGTTATTATTATTTAAGAGATAGTATAAGTAGATTAGAATATTTAGAAAAAGTTTTTAAAAAACAAATAGAAAATCCTAAAAAAGATTTTAAATTTACATTGCATACGGCCAATATAAAAGAGACATATTGCGATATTTGTTATGCTTTACAAGAATATTGCGTTATGGATAGTTATTATTATAATAAAGCAATTCCTTTTTTATCATTATTGGAAATAGTAAAAAAGGAACTATTAAATGCAAAAGATGTAAAGGAGTTTTACAATGTTGTACAAACTTGTAATCAAATTACTAAAAGCATTATTCTTAAAGATTTTGAAGACGCTTATGAAGGAGATTATAGCGAAAATTATGCAGAAAGTAGAACAAAAGAATACGATTGTTTTAAAAAGGAAATATTTGAATCAATACGTAATGGAATAAGTAGTCAAAATAGAAGTATTAAAGTATTACATTTAAATGCTAAAATTGGATTAAGCAGTGATAATTTTAAACAATGTTTTTTTGAAGATTGTTATGAACTTTATGGTGTAGATATCAAAGAAAGTATTGATACAATATATAAATATAATTATAAAAGAATAATATATGGTCCTTTAACTGGTTCAATTATTAGTAATGGAACATTTGATTTTGTATTTTATTCTACTAATTTTTCTAAAGAAAAGAAAGATTATTATAACTTTAATGCAAAAAGAGAAGAAAAAGAGTATTTAACAAGAGCAATTCAATATTTAAGAAAAGATGGCTATTTATTGTTAAATATTCCTAAATTTAAATTGTATAAAGATTTATGTTTATTATTAGTAAAAAACTTCTATGATATTAAAGTTATTAATCCAAACAATACTAATAGATTATATGATGTTTATATATTGGCTAAAAAAAGAGCTAATAAGGAAGAAGAAATTGATCAACAACTTTATAATAATCTTAGATATAATATAGATTCAATTACAGTAAATTTATCTTCTACAATGGATTTAAGCATAGTGTTACCTAGAAACGAAATAGATTTAAAACAGTTTAGAGGTAGTATTATTGGAAAATCTGAATTGATGTCTTTGTATAAAAAATCAACTGCAACTAAAATGTTTTGGGAACAACAAAATGAAAACATGTCAAACAACAATAATAAAATTCCATTATTACCTTTTAATGCTGGACAATTAGGACTAGTTTTAACATCTGGTTTTTTAGATGGAGTCATAGTAGAAGATAACGAACATTGTCATGTAGTAAAAGGTAGAACTGTTAAAAAAACCGAGAATAATGACAACATTGAAGCTATTAATGAAACAATAGAAGTTACAGAAATTACATCAAATAGAGTAGAAATAAATGCTTTTTTACCAGATGGAACTTTTAAAAAATTAGCGTAAAGGAGTTGTATTTTATTGTATTTTGAAATAGATGATATAAAAGATATGCATGCAAATATAGTTTCTGCTTCGTATAATTCAGGAGTATGTTATGCTTCTATTTTTGGATATATTCAACAAACAAAAAATATGTTGAAACTATTAAAGAAAAAAAAATGTACTTTTAATGTACACGGTAGATATTTTACTAGTTATCCAGATGATTATAATATTTATACTACTAAAGTTCCTGACAGTGACTTTAATCATACTATTATTTTTAAAAAAGATAAGGTGTATGTAGATAGTAGTTGTGTAGAAAACTATAGTGGTTATATATATAGAGAAATAAGTAAAGAGAATTTATCATTATATCCTGGATATGACAATGATGCTTATAGAGATATTGATAGTTTTGTTTTCCCAGAAGACTTATTAAATAGTATTTTTAATAAAATTTATAACAACTCTTCTTTACCTATATTAAAAGAATGGACAGAATATATTACTTATCAATTATTTAAAAAGCGTTATATTTCAACACTTAATTTTGAAATGGAACAAGAAAGTAATGATGATTATACTTTAATCGGATATGTAATAAATGTGCCTATTCCATCTTTAATAGAAATCATATCTTCTGGTTTAAAAAATCATGATATTTATATAGATAAAAATTTATCACTTACTCCTTCAGATTCAATGAAAGCTATTGAAGGCTTAGATGGATATTTGAATACGTTCTCTGATGTATTAGCAGAAAAAGTACAAAATAGTTTTATTCCTAGATTCATACCAAATCAAAATAATTATAGTCAAGAATTGTTAGACTTTATAGATTATGTTTCTTATAAGAGAAAGATAAAATTATATCCTGCACAAAAAGATGTAATTCAAGCTGTTAGTAATTGTTTGGACGATAAAAATGCTGCTTTTATTATTGGAAGCTGTGGAACTGGTAAAACTGTTATGGGCACAGGAGTTGTAATGGTAAACAATAAAAATAAAAAGAAAATGACAAATATAATAATGTGTCCAGCTCATTTAGTAAACAAATGGAAAAAAGAAATAGAACTATCTGCTCCATTATCAGAAGCATATATTATTTCTAATCTTAAAGATTTATTAGCAATTGTTCCAAAGATTAAGCAGAAAAAATATAAAAAAAATATATGGTTAATATTAAGTAAGGAATCTGCCAAATTTGGATACGAAGAAAGACCTTCTGCTATATGGTCTTATGCAAAAAAAGGATATATATGTCCAGAATGTGGCAAACCATTATTTAATTATAAATATGAAGGAAGAGGCAGAAATCGTGTAAGAAAAATAGAATTCTTTAACGAATCAAGTTTTTTAAAGCATACATTTGAGAATAATGTTTGTATGAATAAAATAAAAAAATTTAATAACATTAAAGGCGCCTATGAAGAAGTTGAATGTAATGCTAAATTATGGGAACCATGTATAAAAGATTCTTTGTTTGATTGGGTTAAATTAGGTAAACAAGGCTGGGTAGAGAAAAAGCTAATTAATCAATTAAAGAATAAATTAGATAATAAAAATATGCTTAGTAGAAATGAACGTGAATTATTAAAGGCTATTAATGATACATTAGATAATGAATATCCGATTCAAAAAGCACCTAAAAAATATCCTATTGCTAAATATATAAGAAAATATTTAAAAAATTATATTGATTATTTTATAGCAGATGAAATGCATCAGTTAAAGGGAGCTGATAGTGCACAAGGAGAAGCTTTCGGTGATTTAGCATTTGCAGCTAATAAAGTTATAGGATTAACAGGAACATTGTTGAACGGATATGCTTCTGGTTTATTTTATATTTTATATAGAACTTTTTCAAAATTAATGAAGAAAGAAGATTTTCTATATACAGATGATGATAAATTTACTACTGAATATGGTGTTATTAAAAAAACTAGTAAATATAAATGGGAAAACGGTATACAAAAAGATAAATTTGGAGTAACAAAAGTAAAAGCATTACCAGGAGTATCTCCATTAGTATTTACTAAATTTTTGTTAGAAAATGCTGCATTCATTAGTCAAGAAGATATTTCTAGTGGATTACCAGCTTATACAGAAATTCCTGTTCCTATAGAAATGGATGACGATTTAAGAAGTGCTTATAATTCATTAGAAACAGAAGTTCAAGGCAATATAAAAGGCGGTTTTAATCTTAAAATAATGGGACAGTTAATACAAACATTATCTATATACCCAGATATGCCTTATAATGTATCAAATGTAATTCATCCAGATACAGGAGATGTAATTATTGAACCACCTTCATTAGATAGTTCGGTGTTAAGAAATAAAGAAGCACGTTTGTTAGAATTAGTTAAAAGAAAAAAAGAAGCCGGAGAAAAAGTATTAGTTTATTATCATTGGACTAATAAAACAGATTTAGATACAAAATTACCTGCTTTACTAGAATCAGAAGGTATCAAAACAGCTGTATTAAAATCATCTGTAAAAGCAGAAATTAGAGAAGAATGGATTAAAAAACAATTAAATGAAAACATTGATGTTTTAATATGTAATCCAACTCTAATAGAAACCGGATTAGATTTATTAGATTTTACTACTATTATTTATTATCAAATGGGATATAATTTATATACTATGCGTCAAGCATCTAGAAGAAGTTGGAGATTATCTCAAACTAAAGATGTAGAAGTTTATTTCTTATATTACAAAAAGACCATACAAGAACAAGCATTATCGTTAATGGCAACTAAACTACAAGCTTCTATGGCAATAGAAGGAAAATTTAGTGAAGAAGGATTAAATGCTTTGTCTAATAATGAAGATATTTTTAGTCAAATTGCGTCCAGTGTAGCGGAAGGAATAAAAGATACTGTAGATATAAATGTATTCAAAAAGATATCTGTAAATAGTACTATCGAGCCTAAAAAAGAATATCAAAAAAATACAAGTTATAATGATATGAATAAAATATCTTATTCATGTTTTATAGATCCTAAGAAAATCAATAAAAAGAAAATAATCAGCAAGATTGATGGTTTAGAATTAAAAATTCTAAATAATCCTATTTTATTATTTAAAGCAGGATAAAATGTCCTGCTTTAAATAAAGGAGATATATAGTATATGAATGTATTAGATTATTATAAACAAATTGTTTTATTAAAAAAAGAAATTTTGAATGCATTAGTTACATTTGAACGTTCAACGTCTATTAGTTCTCTTAATAAAAAATTGAGAACCTTTTTTGTTCATACAAACTATAATAATTTAAATATTATATCTGTTAGAGTTAGGATTAAAGATGTTAACTCATTAGAGATAATATTTAAAACAGATAGAAATCAAAATATTAATATATTATATAATAAAAAAGATTTATTAAGAGGATAATGAAAAAATGAATTATGTAGTAATGAGATTAAAAGATTCATATAGTTTAGATTCATATAATGAAATAAGACCATACTTAAAAAAAGAATATATGTATATTGGTGATAACTATAATGAAGCACTTAAAAACTTTAACGATTCAGTTACTATAGCGATAGATGATATAAAAAAAGATGAATGTAAGAAATTTAACAATATATCTATAAAATTAATGCAATGTAAATACGATAAAAATAATGGTATTACCTTATTAGATAATAAAGATTTTGTCTTATTAGAATATAAGTCTTATCCAGCGTATAATCGTATGATTAATGATTTATTCTATGGAAAGGATAATTTATCTTATAATTGGCAAGAAATACCAGAAAATGGGCTATACTGGCCAACTAAAATATAATTTTTTAAGCTATTAATATCAAATATTAATAGCTATACATAGAGGTGCTAATATAAATGTTACAACTTAAAAGAATAACTTGTCCTACAGACTTTATGAAATGTAAAGCTTCTGGAGAAATATTAATGTATGGAGATTTTTATTATCAAGATATGGATGATCCTTCTATTGTAATAGGTGCTAGATATTATAATAATATGAAAAAACAACGTAAAGAAAATCAATTTGATTACACTATACTTAATAACGCCAAAAGCCAAAAAGAATATCAAGATCAGTTACAAAAAGCAGAACAAGAATATTTACAATCTACTATGTTAAATATGCCAATCTTAGGACAAGAAGCAGAAAATTATCAAAAGGAGTATGACAATAAATAATGGCAGATATTTCATCAGATAATTTTTCACCAGATAAATACATAGAAGTCATAGGAAGTATAGCGGCTACTAGATGTCAAAATGACATATCTCCACAATTACCAGCTTCAGTATGCGTGGCACAAGCTATTAAAGAATGTGGATTTGATCCAAATACTATTTTCTTTAAACAATCAGATGGAAAAATTAATTATAATATATTTAATGTAGTAGGTCCAAATAGTAGTGGAAGTAGATTTGCATATTGTTCAAATTTCGAAGAAGCGGTTGATTTATATTATAGAAATATGCACGAAAGTGGGTATTATGATAATGCAATATCATTTTTAAAACCTAAAATAACTGATAGTACAACTGAAGATAAAATGAATTATCTTCAAACTTTAATTCCTATTTATGCTCCATCTAGCGAAAATAACGTACCTAAGTATATAGAAGATGTTATAAATCATATTAATACATATGATTTATTTAAGTATGATAATCCAGAACTTGCTGGACAAAAAATAGATGAAGCATGGATAAGTAAAATGGCTCTTGCGGCTGGATCTGGATCTTTAAGTGGAACAGGATTGTCTTCAGATAGCGGTTTTAAAAGAATTAGTCACGGAAAAATGGTAACAATTATTAAACTTCCAGAAAATAAAACTTTTGCTGAACCTATTTATCCTGATCTTATAACAGTATCTGATACGGTTCCACAATGGATTATAGATGTTGCCGTTCAAAAACAAAATACAAAAATAGAGAATAATAATAAAGAAGATAATAATTCAAACAATAAAATAACAGACACTAAAAAATAGTGTCTGTTAAAAAATAATCTTAAGCAAATATTAATGCAAGTACAATGATTAAAACAATTAAACATCCACAACCTCCCATAGAAGCTGCTTCAAATGCACCTCCTATAAGCGATATTGCAAGCCATACTATTACTAATCCAAGAAGAAAATCCATAATCTTTTTTCCTTTATTCGTTATTTTTTATTTTATCGATTATTGTTTTAAGAATAGTAACTATGACGTATTTGCGTTTATTTTATAAATATTTTTGTTATTAATTATTTGCATTTTAATACCTTCTTTCAAATATAAATACAATATTAGTATACTATTTCAAATAAAAAAAACAAGGAGAAATTATTTTTTGAGTACAGATAATACAAATTTAACAGACAAAGAAATAGAAGAGTTAAAAAAAGAACATCCAGATTGGATAATTAATGGAAAATTATATTTAGATCCAGATGAAAGAGCAAAAGCTAAAGCAGAATACGATAAATTAGCAGAGGAAGCTAAGAAAAAGCAAGAAGAAGAAGATAAAAAAAGAAAAGAAGATTTACTACGATATGAAACAACTAGAGGTGTAGTAATTGGTAGTGATGCTTCTGTTGAGTTAAACAATGAAAATTTAAAAGAATTAGTTGGCGGTATAGACTTAAATGCTGCGTTAGGTAATGCAGAAGAAATAAAAAAAAGACAGCACTTATTAGATCCTACGAACTATTACACAGAAATTAAAACACCAAATCCAGGTAAACCGCCAAATAATGAAGATCCTTTTCCTGTAGATTTAAAAATAGAAGAATTAGAAGTACATAAGCCAGACATAAAAATATACAGACTAGATACTCCTGTAGAAGGGCAAGTAGCAGCTGAAGCTGCTATGAAAGTATCAGATACGGCAGAAAAAAGAATTATAAAATTAGAAAATATGATGGCTACTTTAACAAGATATTTATTTAGACTCGGTTCTCGTATGCAAATAAACTGTGTATATTATGGAGGACAAACAACTTTCAACAAATATGCCTGTATTCGTTGTCTTAATGATAATAGAATTCAAGATGGGCAAAATGTCCAAATTGACCAATGTCTTAATTGTACTAGATACGAACCTGTTTTTGGGCAATGTTATGAATTATTAAATGATTTAGGAGCAAATGTCGCTTCTATATTAGATGATAATCAAATGAGTTATACAAATATGGAAAGTTATATAGAACAAAATCGTTCAGAAAATTATCATACAGAAACAGAAAAAGCTAGTATAGATTTATCTACTGTTACAACTAAGATTGAAAAATCTTATAATGATAAAGATTTTAAAACAAGATGGGGAAATGGCATTCAAATGAAATGGGATTTAGTTCCAAAAGAACAACAAAAACCTCACATAAATTGGAGACAATCTATCAATGATGATGGTTCTCATCTTAAAAGACTTGCTTCATTTCCTCAAAATGAATCTAATATGGGAGCAAATATAGTGAATAATAGTGCATATCAAAATGTATTTAAGAAGAACAAAGAAGAAATGGATAAGAGTTGTAATACTAAATTATCTAATTGGATTTCAACTGGACAAAAAAGTAGTGAAAGTATTAATGATGAACTGATTAATAAAATAAAAGGTGGTTGGGCACAAGAAATTAGAACTGCTATAAATGGACAAAAAGGATTAGATGCATTAGCAATAGCTTGCTGTGCATTTATTTCTCAAAATGATATTAATTCTATAATATCTAAGTTGGTAGATATTAAAGGTGTTACTGGAGTTGATAATCCAGCATTAAATATATCTGCTTATATGGCTGGTATAAACGCTATAATGGGATATAATGATATTCCTAGAATAGATAAAGTCGTTAAATCTAGCGATGATGATGATAAAAATAAAAGTACATCTGGAACAACAGAGACATATCATTTAAATTGGGATAATAGAGATACTTGGTATTGGACAGAATTTGCTGAACCATTATCTATTAATGCAAAAGCAAATAATAATGGAGATATAAATACAATAATGTCGTTCTTTCCTCAAGTTTGTTATTTATATTGTGCTTTATTGCCTTATTGTAAAACGTCAGAGTATGATGGCGATTGGGCAGCTTTTCCATTTACAGATGAAGAAATATCTCAAGGTTTATACTTTACTTCAAAATTTGGTTATCGAGGAGAAAGAATGCATCATGGAATAGATTTAGAATGTGCACATGGAACTCCTATACATGCTATTCAAGATGGTATAGTCATAGATCCTAGTGGTTGGGGATCAGTAGATTGTAATGCTGTTATTATAGATCATGGTAATGGTATATACAGTAAATATTTACATTGTGCATCACACGCTGTAAATGTAGGAACTACTGTAGCTAAAGGCGATGTTGTTGCTTATGTTGGCGGATGGGGTAATGGACATGATGGAACATATACCCCACATTTACATTTAGAAATAGGGCCAGAATCATTAGCTGGAAGTAGTCAAAATCCAATTGATTATTATCCATTCCTTTCTGGATATGAACCAGAAAGAGGTAACCATTATTATGATTTAAAAAATAAACAAATGTATTAACATAAAATAAAAAGGAACTATAAAAATTTTTATAGTTCCTTTTAAGCGTTATCGACTATTTCTTTTGCCCATTGTTCATATTTTTTTATAACATGTATATATAAATCATGCTCTATTGATTTCATATTAATTACAATCTTTAATATTTCAGCTTTATGCATTGTAGTCGATTTATGTGTTCTAATATAACATGTTTTTCTTAATTTTAAATTAGGATATTGTTTAGGATCTATCTTTATATCGTAATCAACATCTATATTAGAGCTAATTGAAATTGAAGAAATAGGTAGTATTGTATAATCATTATTTCTTGGTCCTGCAATTATTAATGCTGGACGATATTTAAAATTATTTTTCTTTTTTAATGCATCATAATATTTAGTTTGTGTTATACATATATTACCTATCATAAAAACAACTCCTCTGGAGAATCTGCAAATTCATCATAATACATGTCATAAACATGATCATATGGTCTAACTTTTTCCGCATCTTTTTTAATGTCTTCTAATTTCATTGTCCTATTTCCATTTTCTCCAGACTTTAAGCCTATTCTAGAATTTTTCCATGAGATTTCTTGATGAGATATTTTGCTTAATTTCCAAGAAGCATATTTTCCATAAGTATAAATAACATTTCTTATTATATACATGGCATCAGGAGAAATTTCTTTTGTTGTAGCATTGATACCAGTATCGCTCATAAAAACACTTCTTACTTTTTGTGATACTGGACCATATTTCCAACCTTTTAAAGCACTTTTAAATAATGGTTCTCCAGTAATAGCAAAACATTCTCTTTGTGCAAAATATAATAATTTTTGTAGTTTCATTTCATCAATTTTTGTTTCTGTTATTTTTAAATATTCATCAAATATGAATTGAGCTACGTCTAATATTCTTTCCATAATAATAACCCCTTTCTTTTTATTTATATTATATCATTTTACTATTATATTGAAAATAAAGAGAGAATACAAATATATTCTCTCTTTATCATTAAACGACTCAACGTGGTCCGCATTATTAAAATGCGTGTTGAGTTCTGTTACAATATATTTTTTATTCTTCTGTAGCTGTTTTTTCTACTATTTTATTTAATGCAGTTTCAAACAACCATATACATGCATTAAATACCAACGGTAGAAAAATAGCGTCTCTAAATTTGTTCCAACCAGTTTCTTCTTTAGAAGAAGATTTTAATTCTGCTTTATATTTTTCTACAAAATCTTTTACTTGTGGAAGCATAGTATCTTTTAACCAAACTAAAAGAGCTGCTTTAGCTGTTTCTGTAACATATTCTTTTATATCCATGTCATTCATTATGTCTGTGAAATTCATTATTATTATCTCCTTTTAATTATAACATTTCACATTGATAATCTGTGATACCTCTAGCAATAGCTCGTGCAAATTCATCTGTAGCGTTTTCTAATAAATAAGCATCTTCACTATTATCTATAAAAGCTGTTTCTATTAATACAGCTGGCATAAATGTGTGCTTTAATACAATTAATCCAGGATATTCTTTAACTCCTCTATCTATTGTATTTAAAGAGCTAACTATTTGACTTTGAATGCAGTTAGCTAATAGTTCAGAATCTCCGCCAAAACTATATATTTCTTGTTCTGTTCCTCTAGCACGTCCTGAACCAGATGCATTACAATGAATACTAACAAATATATCTGCGTTCCAATCATTTGCTTCTTGAACTACAGCAATTTTTCTGTCAGCATATCCACTATCATAATATAAGTTATCTGATTGACGCATTTTAGTTTCTATGCCAACAGCATTTAAATATTTTTCAACTAGCTTACCTATTTTAGAAGCAACATTTGCTTCTTTTAATCCATTAATAGGATTTATAGCACCTGGATCATAATCTAAATCGTGTCCAGGATTTAGATATACCTTCATATAAATAACACCTCGTTTTTATAATTTTCAAATATATATTACTGTTAAAATAGTGTTATTTATTTTTTATAAAGAAAGGAAAATAAAAAATGGCTAAATATTTAAAAAAAATATATCTTAATTCTTTTATTATTAATAACATTGAGTCTATTTGTTCATCATTATCGGAAGATATTCTATATGAAGCTGTAGAATTTGATAATGGTTATGAAGCAGATTTGCATTTTGATTTTATTCAACTAGATAAGAAATCTATAATACAATTTTATTTTAAACTTTATGATGAAACTAATTGTTTTGTTGACGATGGAAATGCTATTTATCATTCGCCCTTAGGTAAGTATTATCTGGAAGATGATGATGATAATACTTATGTAATAGAAGTCATGGAAAAATCTATAACTAATATTAATAAAGTAAATATAATATTATCTAAAAATAAAATAGAAATTTTTAATAAACATAAAATCATTAAAAATTCACTAACGTTTGAAAACACTTACTTAGAATATAAGAATAATAACCATATTACAATATGTGAATTCTCTGATGGACATAAAATATCTTGTAATGTATTAACAAATATTAACAATATTGGACATAAGTTTTTTCCATCTTCTGGGAACGACAAAGAATTATATCAAAAATGGTATATTATTGATTCTGAAATACAAGAACATGATATACATGTTATTGATATTAAAAAAGATTGACATACTCCCCATGCCTAAAGGCAGGAGATTCTTGGATACAAACGATACTTGCCTACTAAAATAGCAGGTCTTACTATATCTCTCCAAAGAAGGTTGATGCCCCAACCTTGTTTTTTAGCGATCTTATATCCCCATAAATAAATTTAGGGGCTTTACGCTTGCATTTAGTAATTTTTTTGGCACTCCTTTTTTTCTTTTTTTCGGAGTGCCAATTTTATTTTAAGCAGCAATTCTCTTAGCTTTATTTATGATTAAGATAGTTTCTCCATCTTTTTTACCATTTTGTTTTTGTCCTTCTACATATATCTTTTTAGTTAAATTAGTATCAAAACAAGAAACATATCTACTATATTTATTAGAATATACAGTAGCATTTATTTTACAATTATTAATTTCTAATTCAATAAACGCCATTAGTCTACCTTTTTTATCAACTATTTCTTTAGTACTTAATAACGTAGCTTCATTACTTACTTTTTCTTCTAAACAAATATTATCCCACCAAGATTTATATGTTATAGAGTATCCTAATGTATCATGTTCAAATTGCATACAGACAAATTCATTATAAGAATTTGGATCATATCTTTCATCTTTTTCTTTTCTTAAATCATAAAACTTATTAATTAAGTTATATCTATTAGAATCTTCAAAATCAAAAGCTCCTGATTTTATTAAATTTATGGCCACTCTTTTATTGAAAGATTTTTTTGGTATTTTATTTAAAGCATCTTCTAAATTCTTATAAGGTCTGTTTTGTATTATATCAATTAAAGAAGATTCTCCTACGCCTTTAACTGAGCTTATTCCATATAAGATATTATTTTGGTTAGGAGTAAAAGATTTTTGAGATAAATTTATGTCAGGAGTAGAAATTTTTATATTCATACTTTGTTCGCATATAGACATATATTTTTTCCTTTTATCTTCATTAGACATAGATAATACAGCAGACATAAATTGTACTGGATAATATTTTTTTAACCATGCAGTCATAATTGAAATATAACTATATGTTGCTGCATGTGATTTATTAAAACAATAATTAGCAAAACCCATTATATAATCAAAGTATTGTTTCATTTCTTCTACTGAATATCCATTAGCTAAAGCGCCTTTTATTTCATCTCCATATGTTCCTTTAGGATCATACCATGGAGCATTATCATTACTTTCCCAACCTTCAGGCCCTTCACAATTTTTTTTACCGTAAATATGACATCTAATAAGCATTGGAAATAGCTTTATTTTTTTCTTTGCGATTATCTTTCTAGTAATGCTATCAGCTTGTCCATCATTAAAGCCAGATACTTGTTTAGATATTGCCATTAATTGTTCTTGATATAAGATAGTACCATATGTTTCTTTTAAAATATTATCTATCCCTTTTAATGGAAATTTAATATTTTCTATACCATTTTTTACATTAGCATACTCTTTATCCATACCAACACTAATAGGGCCTGGTCTTGCTATTGCGTTAATAGCTACAATATCGTTAAATTCAGTAGGCTTTATTTCATCTATAATCTTTTTCATGAGATTAGACTCTATTTGAAACATAGCGTCTGTATTTTTGTCAGATATATATTCATATAGTTGTGAATCTGTTATATCAACACAATCATATAAATTTTCTATAGATAGTTCTTCGTTAATGAGTTTTAATGTATCTTGAATAATACTAATAGTTTTAAGTCCAAGAATATCATATTTTATAAAATTATATTCTTCTAATTGAGGTCCTGTATATAATGTTATAGTTACTCCAGTATTTTTATCTAATCTTGTAGGGACATAATCATTTACATCACAAGGAGTTACTAATATTCCTGAAGCATGAACTCCAAAATTTCTAGGAATTCCTTCAAAAGCTCTTGCTAGTCTAAACAATTCTTTATTTTGTTTTTCTAATTTATTAAATTCTATCCATTGTTTTTGTTCATTATCGTTACCATCTTTTAAACTATCGTAATCTTTAAATGTTGGAGTAGTTTTATCTATATTTATTTCATCAATTTTTTTACATATTTGATTATTAACTAAATCAAATGGCATATCTAATACTCTTCCAACATCTTTTAAACCGCTTTTTACTCCCATAGTAGTATATGTCCCTATATGAGCAACTTTTTCTTTTCCATAATATTCTTCAAGATGAACTATAACATTATCTCTATTATTATAATCAAAATCTATATCTATATCTGGCGGAGCTGTTCTGTCTTTAGTTAAGAATCTAGAAAACAATAAATTATATTTAATAGGATCTATGTTATTTGTTATCCCTATAGAAAATAATACTAAGCTTCCAGCTGCTGAACCACGTCCAGGGCCTATTGGACAATCATGTGTTTTAGCCCAGTTAGTATATTCATATACAGCTATTATATATGGAGCAAATCCTTTATTAATTATAATATCTAATTCAAAAGCTAATCTTTTTTCATATATTCTGGTATCAAGCTCTTTATTATTACTTAAATATTTATATAATCCATTCCATGCTAATAATCTTAAATATTGTTCAGGAGTTAAATTATGAGGTACTTTTACATCAGAAAATAATGGTTTGCCACTACCTAGTTTTATATTATTATCTATTCTATTAGCAATTACATTAGTATTATTTAATGCTTCCATATAAAAATCTATATAACTATTATTATATTGATTATTATATTCTTCATTAATAGTTTTTAATTGATTATTAAAACTAGATATCATTTCTTCTTTTGATTTTATCCAAAAATCATTAGAATATTTCATTCTATTAGTATCATTTTTTTTCTTATTTGTACCTATGCATAACAGAGTATCATGATCTTCATAGTCTGAATAATTTGTCCAGTGAACGTCATTAGTAGCTACAGGATTAATATTATGTTTTTTACATAATTCCATATATTTTAAATTCACTAATCTTTGTTCTGGTATATTAAGAGGCTGTATTTCTAAATAAAATCTATCTTTAAATATATCTTTCCATTCTAGTATCAGTTGTTCTGCTTCTTCTATTCTATTGTTTATTAATAGTTGTGCCATTGGAGAGCCAATACAAGCACTTTGGCATATAATGCCTTCACTATATTTTCTTAATAAAGTATTATCACATAGAAATCGCCCATTAAAAGTACATAGTCTAGATGCTTCAGACTGTAGTTTAACTAAATTATGCCATCCAATTTGATTTATAGCTAACAAAATAATATGATATTGTTTTGTATCATACATATAATCTTTAATAGTTTCTAGATAATCTTTTTTCTTGTGTTTAGTTTCTAAATAATTATCTGGTAAGACACCTGCTTCAATAGCTCTATTTAAAGCATCAGCTTGTCTTTCTTCTAATGTTTTAGAACATTCTTTTATGTCCCATGTATAATAACCTTCTAATCCTAATATTGGTTTTATATTGTTATTAATACATTCTGTTTGAAACTCTGGTATACCTGCCAAGCTATTATGATCAGTAATAGCGCATGCAGACATTCCTAGTTCTTTTATTCTTGATACAGCTTTTTTAATAGGATTATATCCATCTAAAAAACTATATGATGTATGAAAATGCAAATGAACAAAATCCATAAAATTTACTAACCTCTTTCGTTTTTACTATTTATCTAGCCAATCAAAAATTTTATTCTTAATTTTTAATTTTAAACTTAAAAAGATACTTCTTTTAAAACTAGAACCGGCACAATATTGTCCACAATCTAACATATTATTGCTACATATATCACAAAGTAGATTTATATTGTATTTCTCTTTTAAATACTCGTTCGCTTCTTTTTTATCGTATACGTCTTTATGCTTTTCATTATAATACTTAACTATATTCATATTTTTACTCCTTTGTTTCATTTATTAATCTACTTTTATGTTAAGTATTAGGATCTCTTGCTTCATTACTTATAATAATTTTATAATCTTTTATTTCATATAAAGGAACAAATAAGCTTGTTCCTTTTGTATTATTATTTTTAGTATAATTATTTTTTATATTAGTTACGAATTCTGACATTATTTTCTCCTTTTTTTATATCTATGATAATAAAAGTAGCTTTATTAGCATTATTACCAAATCCATAATCTAATCTACCTATTACATCTACTTGTTTAGGAGAACCAATATTTGTATACATTTCTCCAATACCCCATCCCCAATAATTTCTAACTACATTATTTCTGTCCTTAAATGTAAAACAAATATTGTTACTATTATTAGATGATGTTTTTGTTTTTATTACGTCTAACATTCGCAAACAAAAAATAGGAGATTTAAAATTGTTTTTATCATATGGTATGCTATTTATTTCATATAAGTTATTGTTATTAATATCTATTAAATTTATACAAGAATCTATATCTATACTATCTTCTATTTCTACAATAGAATCATCAATAGTTAAGTTTAAAGATGATTTTAAATTATTAATTTGATTTTCTTTAAAAGATAATCCAGCTGCTTCAGCATGTCCGCCACAATCTATAATGTTGTTGCTTTCTTTTTCTTTTAATAATAGTTCATACATATTTAAACCAGATACACTTCTTACTGATCCTTTATACATACCATCTTTATCTTTTGTTACTACTATTGCAGGTTTATTATATTTTTCTGTTAACTTACCTGCTATAATACCTGCTATTCCTGAATTATATTTAGAAGAATCAAATATACATACTTTATCATTATTATAATTAACAGAATCTGCTTCTTTTATAGCTTTTTTGACTAAGCTTTTTCTCTGTTCATCTAATTCAATAATATATAAACAAATATCATCAATAGTAACATCATCATATTTATCTTTTATCATATCATCAAAAAAGAAAAGAGCTTCTGCTATATCTAATCTATCCATACGACTACAGCTATTAATTTTAGGTGCAATATTCCAAGCTAAATCTTTACTAGTTATTGTTTTTAAACCTAATTTATTTGCTAAAAATTTTAAACTACTGCTATAGTTTTTATCATTTAATATCTTTAAACCTTTACTTATTATTGCCATATTTTCTTTAGTAATTGGCATTACATCAGCTACTGTTGCTAATGCTATATACGGAAGATAATGTTCTATTAAATTAAGTTTATTTAATTTTTCTGCTATTAAATAACATATTTTCCAAGCAATAGCAGCTCCACATAAATGTTTTCCATTACTATTTTTATTAATAAAAGCATCACAAATAATAGTTTCTGGCAATATATTAGATGGTTCATGGTGATCTGTAATAATTACATTAATATTATTTTGTTTTAATAATTTTACTTCTTCTATTTTAGTAATTCCATTATCAACTGTAATAACAGTAACATTATTTTGTTTATTTTTATAATGATCTATTAACTTTTGACAAAAATCAATAGATAATCCATATCCTTCTGATCTATTAGGATAATATATTTCTATTTTATTATTACATATACTTCTTAAAAAGTCAGTCATTACATATCCAGAAGTTAAACCGTCAACATCATAATCAGCAAAAATATATATATCATTATTAGAATTGATATTATTTATTATTTCTTGAGCTACGTTATCGGCTCCATATATTAAATTAGGATCTTCAAATAATTTATCTGGACAATTAAGAATATCGTTAGCATCTTTTAAATTAATATTTCTATTAATTAATACTTTAGATAATAATGTTCCAACATTTAATTTTTTACTGTAAGTACAAGCTAATAAAGGATTTGTTTTTAAAATATTCCAATTCATAGTTAACTCCTTTTAATTGTTTGAATATTCTGATTACTTATATTATATTACTTATTAATCAAATAGTCAAATAAAAAAGTTCCTAAAAAGGAACTTTAATTAAAAAGGTATTTCTTCATTTGGTGGTGTATCTGATCCAAATACTCTTGACAAATCTGATTGCGTAGAAGATGATTTTACTTCTAACTTTTCTAATTCTTGTTCATTGTTATGTCCAATCATTTTATTAATAACATCTACATCTTTATGATCATGCCATGCATTCCAAAAATTTGTATTTAAACCTTTTTTAAAAGGCCCTATATATGTTCTATGCTGGAAGTATTTATATTCTCTTAATACTTGTTTAAAAGTATATTTACTTAATGAAGCTAATATACACCATCTACATATAGATTTATAAAGTTCATAATCAGGTAATATTTTTACGTCTTCACTATCAACAAAGCTAAAAATGTTATATAGCTTACCGTCTATATCTTCTTGATGTTCTTCAATTATTTTTTGTGCATCTGAAAGTGTATCGAAAAAGTGATTCATTAATTTGTTCGGATTTATTTTCGAAGCTTCTTCAATAATATTGACAACATTATCTGCAATTTTTCTTTCTGTAGATTCTAGAGCTTCTAAAGTCATCATCATATTGCTAATATATGGATAATCATCTATAAGTTCATTAAAAATTAATAAAATATTGTCATCTACATCTATTTCATTTTTTAATTTTTTTAAAAAGAGTTTATGAATACTTTCACAAACAAAACAGTCTTCTATTGGACCAAACTCTTCTCCTATTTGTGTTCCTACACATACTCCATATCGATTATAGCAATCATATGAAGTTAAATCTCCTCCATTAAAGTCTTCAGGATAATCATAACAAGCGTCTTCATGATCACAATCTTTTGTAGGATCTATAAATTCATCTCCATCTCCATAAAAAATATCATGATATGCTTCACTAATATCAGACATATTTTTCTCTCCTTTTTTCTTTTTCTTTTATTATACTCTTTTTAATACAAAAAAAGAAATGGGTTTTTCTTTTTTCCCATTTCTTTTTTTGTATATATGTATTTTTTATTAATGATAAAAAAGTGCTTTTTTACCACTTTTTCTGCTACGTTTAATATCTTTTATATTGATATTAAGTTCTTTAGCTAATTTATACGTAGCTTGTCTTCTTTTTTGATTACATGTATTAATATGTATACAATATAGTTCAGAAATTTGTCTATCTGAATAATCTTCTAAGTAATATTTTATAAGTATTTTTCTTTCTAAAGGAGATAAACGTTGGAATTGAGATGAACAGGTAATTCCATTAATCCATGTCGTATCTGGCATTCCCATACTATTTTCATACATTTTATCTTCTAAACATTCTTCTATTGGCTCTTCTACTGTTTGCATGTAATCTTCATATCTAATGTTTTTATATTGAACATTAGCAGGATTTTTAATATATTTTTTTATATGTCTACTAACTTCATAACAGAAACAATTGTATAAGTAAGCACAAAAATTTCTTCCCATTGGCATATATCTTTTTGCTAATACTAATAACAACATTTGTAAGTCAATCAATATTTCTTCAGTTGATAATTGGCCATATGTTTCAGTAATAAAGTTAATCTTTTTATATATTTCGTGCCTAGTTTTAGAGCTTTGACGATCTAATTTTAATGCTCTTTTTAAACTTTTATCACCAATAAAATTTAATGCAAAACGTTTAATATCTTTATCGTTAAAATCTAATTGATTATCTTTTATTAGCTTAATATATTTTCTAAATAACGGATTAAACTTTATTGTTAATAATGTTGCTGCACTTTTTGATTCTTCTATTTCTTTTCGTGTAGCATCACTAAAAAACTGTTTTTTATATGTAAGAACAAGATTTTCTATTTCTATATATTCATGTATTTTTTCCGGAAAACCCTGTTCTGTTTCTTGTTCTTTTTCTACTGCCAAAGAATATTTATCCTGCCCTTCTTAATAAATTCTTTTTGGCGTCTCTTTTTTCTTTTTGTATTATGTCTAAATCTATCCATCTTTTATGCTTATCTGACCATTGTACGCATAAAAAGTTATACATAGGATATACATATCCAAACATTTTTTCTTTTATTTTAAAAATATCTGTTTTTAATCCTTTTACATCTACTACTGTTAAGTTATCATTAATATCAGTAACTGTAAAATCAGCAATATATTCTATAGCTTGAATTTTTTTACCAACGTTATTTACATATCCTTTTTGTAATAGATATTTAACTTGTCGTTGAAATGATTTTATATATCCTTGTTTTAATAAATATTGTAAATAGATATAATATCTAGCTTCCATAAGAGAGTCAAATTCTATTCCATCTACCATAGCTTTACAAGAGCCATATTTAGTTCTTGTAATAGCTGTAGGTAAAGTAAAACTACTAATAATATTATTTTTAATAGCTTCAGAAAATATCATGTGATAATTTAAAAGAGTTTTTGATCCATATTCTATATTGTCTACAATATATGTTTTTTTTGTTCTTTTAGTCATGAATAAAACCTCTTTCTTTCTAATATCAATTATGTATTTTTGCTAATATATCTCTTTCTTCTATTAACAAATAAGATTCATCATTATCAGTAATATTTGTACCAGCAAATTTAGAAAATATAACTAAATCATCTTTTTTTACCATTAAAGAAGCTCTAGTACCGTTTTCGAGCATATGACCTTCTCCAACTGCGATAACTTTTCCTATTTGCTGATTTTGATCTTTGTTAGAAGGTAAATAAATACCTGCTTTAGTAGTAGTTTCCATTTTTTTTGGTTTAATTAAAACTCTACTTCCGATAGGTTCAATCATTATTTTTTTCCTCCTTTTTTGGAGCCTTTTTTCTTGCCGCCACCACATTTAGCCATCTTTACATCACCTTCTTTCGGAGTAACGTTATTAACCTTTTCATTTTTATTATTACTTAATACTTTTGGTTTATTACCAACATATTCTTTTATTTCTAACATTTAATATACTACCTTTCTTTTTTGTTAGTATTATCATTAATACCAAGCTCGACAAAAATTAACAAATTCACAACTAGGGCACAAAACACTTTCTCTTGGATAATATATATTGTTTTTTATACTAAATACAACATTTTTAATTGTCTTTTCTAATCTATTAAAATCAATATCATTTCTATCAGTAAAATAATCTTTATTGGTTTTTATATGATGAATTCTAATTTTTAATTTTTGATTTGTTATTTTCCAATAAGCAAAACAATCTAATGTGTACTTAATTTTAATATCCAACAATGTCTGTTTAGGATTTTTATTATTAAAATCAGTTACTAATAAATATGGAACATTATTTGAGTTAATTGCTATAGTAGATATTTCTCCTTTAAAGTTAATCAAATAATTATTATCTTTAATAGAATACTCATATGGACTATTAATATCTGCTATTATTAATCTTTCATTACTTGCCCATCTAAATAATTTAATTAATAGACTAACTCCTTCTAAACATTGTTGAGAAGAAAGATTATAGTTTAAACATAAATTATCCCATTTGTTTTTAATAGTATCTAATGATAACACCTTTCCATTAATTAAGTTTAAATAGAAATTATTACTTACTCTATTTAATAAGTTGTTTAAAGCAATATTATTTTTATGTATTAACATTTTTTTATTGTTAACAGAATCATAAATTATTGGACATTTTAAAAAATCTAACAACTGTACTTCATTTAAATTAACTATATCCACTTTTTATTCTGGTATTTTTTTATTGTTATGTAATTCTTCTATATACCAACAACTCCAAGCAAATAATTCTGTAGGAGTTCCTGGTACTGGTTTGCATTGAGGTACAGGTGTATCTTCGCCCAATTGACATTCTATAGTTTGAAAGATTGATCCTATATAGTTATCTGGTATATTGTATTTACGTGCTATAGGAACCAATTTTTCTCTGGCCATAAATAAACTTGTAACAGTTCCATCAAAAAATAAATTATGTAATAGTCCTGCTACTCGTAACACTTCAACAAAACTTTGTTCAACTGTTTTATTTATTTGTTTCTTTTTAATTAACATTTTTTCTAATAAATCAATTACTAAATTAGATTGTAAAAGTTTATTAGTATCTCCAAATTTCAATAGTGATTCTTTAACAAATTCTCTTAAACTATCAATTTTTATATTTTCTATATGTTTACCTGCATCACCGTTAAGTATTGCTTGTAACTCATCTGTTGTCATTTATCAAATCTCCTATATTTATTGTCGTTTTAGTAAGCATTTTAGCTATTAAGTCATCTTTATGTTTTTTTGTATTACAAACATTGTTCTTTAAATTATTACCACATAATTTTATACATTTATAATAAGATGGATCATAAGATCTACATCCATAACATATAGGGCACATGTGATAATCAGCACATTGTATTTGATATCCAATTACATCTTGAGGTTTTTTAGATTTTATTTTAATCACCTTTTCAATTTTATAATACTGTTACAATCATTTTTATCGATAAAATTAAACTAAAAATGATTGTAACAGTATCAACATTAATTATTTTCTATAAAAGTAAAATTATCGTCATATTGATGATTAATAATTTTTGTTATTTTACCTATTACATCTTCAGACAAAGCTCCGCATTCTAAAAAAGAAATTAACATTTTAGGAGCTTGTTTAGCAATCCAATCCACAATAAAATCATTATCTATTTCATTAAAATTAGATATACCACTTTCTTCACTATATGCATGAACAATTTCATGTCTTAATACTTTTTGTTTTTGAATACATATATCTTTTTCTTCTGATTTATCTATTGCATCATTTTCATAATTATTTATTGCTATTTGTTTAGTGTTTACATAACAAAGTCCAGCTGTTTCATCATTAAGCCTTGGTAATTTTTCTTCATTAGTAATAACAATATTATAATCAGTTCCTAAAACATTAACTTGCTTTGCACAATTAAACAAATCTTAAAACCAACTTTCTTATTATATTTATTTAGAAGAAAATCTTAAATTGTTAAATCTTTTCATTTCTTCTTCTGTACACTCAATCACTTTAGAATAATTAGAAATAAGATGATAATAAGTTATCCCTTTAAAACTAGATTTTTTATTCTTAGCCCATTGTAATTCTATTATAGGTAAAAATTCATCACAATTTGGTTGTGTATAATATATAGAAGCATTTTGACCATTTCTACTAACATCATTATGTAATAAAAATACTACAGAAGCGTCATATATATATCTTCCAGATTCTTTTACATCAGAAATGTCAGCTCTTCTTTTATCTATTTTTCTTAAATGGATTGTTCCAAATATTGGTGCTTTTATTTCAGTTTTAGCCCATCTTTTTATTTCTTGAGCTATATATTCATTTTTTTCTTTATCAGTTTTAAATTTTTGACTAGGAAAATTTAAATCAAATAAAGAATCTATACCTATTATTAGATTAGTTTTTGGATCATATCCTTTTAAATATTCTTTAAGTTTTTTACAATAATCTAATATTTTTTCTCCACAATCTAGTTTTTCAGAGTCTTCTAATTTAAATCTTGTATTTAACTCTTTTAAGGTTTTTAATCCATGTTCTCTTTTATCAAGCATTTCCTGATAAATACTACTTCCTTCTTCGCATAGATCAATTTTTTCTTTATATCTAGAAGGCTTAGATGCAATAGAAATAGGTATTAACTCTAACATAGATATTAATCTAGGTATCATTTCTTGTTTAGTATCATCTAATGCAAAATATACTCCAAATAAATTATTATCTGGATTAGTACAATAATCCCATAATAAATTACTCATAAAAGCACTTTTTCCCATATTAGATTCTGCTGCAAAAAGATATAATCCATCTTCTAATCCTTCCATTTTTTCATCAAAAATAGGAAAATTAGGACAGCTATAACCTTTTCCTTTATTCCAACTATATTTATCAAAACTATCATAATCATTTAATGATGATTTGTAATAATCTTCTACAGTTACAATATAAGGATTTTCTTTTTCTATTTCATCTATTTTATAATTATTATTAAGCATATTTAATCTCCTTAACAACAAAATTTACAAGTATTTACACACATATCTAAATCTTTTATAGCACTACAGCCATAATGCTTATTATTTAGATACATTTGTTTTGCACTAACAAATGTGCTTAATAATTCTCTATCTGGGATAGGAGGATTATTATTTTGATTCCATTTAGTTAACATATCAATAATACTACTTTCATCTCTTCCAGTTTGTATTAAACCTGAAGCTAATACTATAGCCGTATTATTTCTTTTGCCTTCTCCAATACTTGTATTTAATATATTAGTTATACATGGTAAAAGTTCTTTATCGTTTATAACATTATTTGTTTTATTAACATGATAATTGATATGCTTAATAGGAGAAAATAAATATTCAAATGCTTTTTTAGCTTTTTGTATTGTTTTTATTTCTTTATTAATTTCTACTATTATTTCTTTGTTATGATCTTTTGCTAATTCTAATATAGAAATAAAATCATTATCCATTAAGAAATCAAGATTTATTTTAATTTTCCTTAATCCACTTTTACTATTAATAGAATTAGGTAAACGAAATAATCTTTTTCTATCATAAATCTTATTATCTAATCTGGTAAGATTATACTCTTTTGCAATCAACTTAACAAGCTTTTTATATTTTATATTTAAATCAATATCATTTGTTATACCAAATACTTCTGGTGGAATTAAAACATGAAAACCTTTATTACCAGAAAAATATATCTCCATATAATCTAATGGAATGCCAAATTCTCTATTTAATAAAGATATTAATTGATATACTTCTCTTCTTACATCTTTATAATTTGCTTCTATGTTAACATCATCAAAGTCAAAATATAAAGGTCCTAATAAACCACAATTTTCAATATCATCATTTTCGTATGAATATATAGAGCAATATATATCAGTATTATTATATTCATTAATTAGGTCAATTATAGATGGTACATCATTATTATATATATACATATTTCTTCTAAAAAATCCATTTTTAGCTCCACCAAATTCAACTATTCGAGCCATTTATTACTCCTCCAGATTATTTTATCTGCACCGATTAATTTAGCTTCTTTCTTCCATTTTCTAAGAAGATTAATAGCTTCAATACTACACTCATCAATACTTATTAAATTACTTATATTAGTTCTATTTTTAAAACTAATATCAATCATTAAAAGAATTAAATCTAATACTAGTATATCTTTTATAGGTTTATATTTGTTTATAAGAAAATTTAATATACTAATATCTTTATTATGATTAAACAATTCTTTTATACTATTTTTATTATAATAATATTGTAATAAATCTTCTATTTTATATACTATTTTAATCTCTTTATAGAATGGATATGATTGTATTTTACCAGTTTTTATATCTAGTACGGGAGGTTTAGAGATTATTTGTAATTCTTTATGAAAATAAAATTTATTTTGTTCTATTAAAGAATTATCCCATAGATTTGATATTAAGGTATCTGGCCGTAAACATTCTTTGTCTTTTGCTTTTAATAAAGCTAGTATAATTTTTTCTTCTGTTATATTACAATCTAATAGATAATTAATAGTATCTTGTGTAATATTTATTTTTTTTTCATCATCAGGAAGATGTCCTAATCCATTAGTATAGAAAAAGCTCAAATAATCTATCATATGCATCGCCCCTTCTTATATAAGATCACCCCAATATAATTATTATAATATTCTAAATAAATAATGTCAATTAACAAATAATAATTATCTTTTAGATATTTCCTTAAAGGTAATGCTATATATACTTTTATCTATAGGAAGTGATACCCAAAATTCTTTAACATTTCTATTTAATAAGTTCTGGGTTAATCCTTTAGAAGTACTGATTTCATAAGATAATACTCCTGATGTATAATTCATATATAATTTAATATTCTCATCTGTACATGTACTTTCATATCTGCCATTTTGTGAATGAACAATAATATCTTCAGATATCCAGTCTATATATTTGTCTTTAGTAACTTTAAAGATTATATTTGAATTAGGATTATAATTTCCATTTAAAAAATAAATATGTTTAAAACCAAATGGATATAAGTTAGAAGCATTTATATAATTTATATGTATATTAAATTTTATTTTCCATAAATCTATTGTATCTTCTAACAAAAATCTACTGCTTCCAACCGATTGTATTGTATTAGCTATAACAATACTTGGAGATTCAGAATTAGTATAATGATCTTGTATTGTGTATATTTCTATAGAGTTTATATCAAAACTGCCAGAAATATATGGCAATATTTCTATTGTATTAAATTTAGTACTACCTAATAAATCATTAGGATTAATCTCTATTTCTATACTTATATCTGGAGATTCATACTCATTGAATACAATACGTTTATCAGCTATAGAGTCATGTTTTAACATATTAGTATATTCTAATTTTGTAATATTATTTATTGTTACATTCATATTATTTTTAAAAATTTTTCCAGTTATACTATTTAAATTAAAAATATCTATAGGAGTTTTTAAAAAAGAAGGATGTATTGCATTTCCATAAACATCATATGTTCCATATAAATCTATTCTCTTTAATACAATAGTATTATTGTCATTCGACATTTTATTAAACGATTCTTCGATAGAATAAAGTTCGGTATTGTTATATTCTTGTATATTTTTAATTACAGTTAATCTATTTTCTATTTCCTTTTGTATTGTATCTATATTATTTTTAATTTCAGATACACTACTTTGAGTATTTTCTAATATATCCATTAAATCTTTAGATGTGGCTTTTTTTATCATTAATCATACAACCTTTCTTTTATGGATAACAATCTATCTAATTCATTATCTTCTTTTGTTAATTCATTAAAAATATCATTTAATTCTTTTTGTTTTAATAACAATTGAGATAAAGAAGTATCGTTAAATTCCTTTTGTAATCTTTTTATTTCATTATTTAATTGAAAAATATTTAATATAAACTTATCGTATTCATATGGGCCACGATAACGAATATTATATAATATCATACTCATATATTTTCAAACCTCGTCTAATACGTTTAATTCTTTTAATGCTATAGTATTTATTGTTAATAGATTATCATCTAACAAGTCGCTAATAATTACTTTAACGTTATTATAATCTGTAGTTTTTGTATTTAAATATTCTAGTATATAAAAACTATTTATATCATCTGCATTTGGATAGTATAGTTTATTATCTGTTATAATACCATTTTCTTTAGTTGCGTATATAACTCCATCTGTGAAAAAGTTAAAAGAAAAAGAACCATAATACTCTATTACTATTTTTTGTTCTTTTTCAGGATTGTCTATACAATTATTATTAAAATTAGTACTAATTGGTTTAGTAGAAAAATCAAATTCTATATAAGAACTGTTTAAGACATAAAATACTATTTTTCCAGCTCCTGTTAATGTAAGACCTATATCTATTGTTTTTTTATAAAAAGTTTTATTATTACCCAATATAGAAGATATACAATTTTTACCGCCATAAATTACATACTTATTATTTTTATCTGGAACAAAATTTTCTAATGACATTTCATATAAAGATACTTTATTACAATTTTCTGGTAATGTATAAAAATATGTATTTTTATCAATATCTCCAGGAACTATAAAAAAGTCTTTATTATAATCATATGGCGAACAATTATATTTATCATCAAAATTAAACACTACTTGTTCGCTAGATACATTTTCTGCCTTAAATATACATGCTACTTTTGATGCATTATGTAAAGTTATTTTTCCTAAGTCTATAATAGCTATTCCGTTATTATAAGTTATATTGAAACCATTAGATTGAAAAAATACTGTATTGCCTAAGCTAGTAGAATCTAATTCCTCTTTTGTTTTATATTCGTACATTCTAGCTAAATCTTCTAATTCAAGTAAATGAGTTTCTGCATATGATTTAATATTTTCATATTCATTAACAGACATCTTGTATGTTAATGAATATAGAATCAATAAATCATTATATATTCTTAATAAATCTTCATTAAATTTATCTACATCAAAAACATCTGTTTCAGAGACACTAATGTATTGAAAAATAGCTAATTTAGTATCTATATCATCTATTTTATTTTGAATTAGAATATTATTAGGAAATATTCCGCTGCTACTTAATTCTTCTATTATTTTTTGTTTATAATAATTAATTTTGTTAATTTGATCTAAATAATAACTCATTTTTTATATGCCTTTCCATAACAAATTTTTAAATTTGAAATATATGGTGTACTTGTTCCATCTGAAGTGTTTATAGTTATTGTTAATTTAGCTGTTTTTATGCTTTCTTTTATATATTCTACATATAAATCTGAAGACGTTATATCTGAAAATCTAATAACCTTTGTTCCTTCTCTGTTAGAATTAATAGGAACAACATTATAATCTATTCCATTAATAGATAATGTATATTTTATGTATTCTTCGTTATCTGGAAAAAATGATGGTATATATTCAGAAGCAAATATTGCTATACTTTCTACTGGATCACCAACCAACTCTTGTGTTTGCATAGTAGCTGTTGTATATTTACCAGATAAAATATTTAATGAATTAATTTTTATGACGTGTCTTTTTACTTCTGGTAAGCTAATAATTTTATCTATTGGTTTTTCAGCAATTGTTGTATCCAATGTAGTAAAAGCTATACTATCATCGCTAGTGTTATTAGATTTAAATGTTATTTTTAGATATTGAGTCGTAGGAAAACATATTATTCCTGTTCCATAAACATAATTACTATCATTATAAATTTCGGTTAAATCATTTATTTTAATTTCATCATTCCAACACGATATATAAGTATTACCATTGTCATTAGAATATAAAATATCTTTTATAGCAATAGAATCTATGTCTGTTTTTACTTTCATAGAGCCTATCTTTTTATTAGAATATAAACTTATTGTACATAGAGCCTCTTCAGAATCAAAATTTACATCTTTAGGATATTCTTTTAAGTTACTATTATCTGTAGTTAATCTAGAATATTCATAAGCTGTAGATATATGTTCATCTATCATATATTCTCTATTAGATGTATCTATTAATTCTTGCAAGAAAATATTATCTTTATATACATATTTATTACCTTCAAATCCATTACCTTGAACATCTATTATTTTTATAGCATCGTTTACTGTATCAATTGAATTATTATAGGCGTAAAATGTATAGTTATCGTAGTAGGAAAAATTTCCTGAAAAATATTTATAATTCAATGTTTTAACAGAAACAAATTCATTATAATTTCCACAAATTATATTTAAATCTTTTATTCTATTTTCTTCTATTAATAGTTCTTCTTGAACAGCTTCTAATCTAGTATTAATATTATCCATTAATGTTTCATATTTATCGGCTATAGCTACAAATTCTTTATCTAATGCAAGTAAATCTACAGTTATATCAGATAGTGAATTATTAATAGAAGAAATATCTGGTTCAGATTCAGCATATATTTCTAAATTTTTAAATATAGGTACGTCTATATTGTTTGAAATAATTTCGTTAGCTTTATCTATTCTGTTGTCTGTTAATAATTGATCTATATAAGCATCTTTAATAGTTTTTATTCCTATATATTCCAAATTTTGCTCCCTCCATACTTAAGAATAGTCATTGCTATAATATTAGCAGGAATATCATTATCGTTATAAATTCTTTGTATTAGTTTTAATTTAATATTATCTTGAGTTGGATTATAAATTTGATGTTGAATTGCTGGTGTATATTCTATTGTGTACACATTAGAATTAAAATCTAAGCTATTTATATCATCTAAAGATAAAGATGTTGCTTCGTTATTTTTATAAATAATAATTTCTTTTGTTTTATCAATAGTGAATCTAGTATCTAGATTATAAAATAGTTTTTCTTTTACACGTTCTGTTTCTATAGGTAAAATAGGATATTCTTTAATACCGTCTATTATGTAAAATTCAATATTAGAAATATCTTGATTAGATATGACTGATAATTTAATATAACTACAACTATCTATTTTTATGTTCTTTGAAATAAAACCACATGTTTTATCGTTTAATATATATTTAGGATTAATATTGTCTATACCAAAATAATACTCTACTTTTGTAACTATATTTGTATTATCTTTATCAATACCGTTATATCCACTAAAAGAATCTATTATAGTTCTTTTTTGTATTTTTTCTAATTCATTATCTTGATAAAAGCCATCAGCAGATAATACATTTTTAGTTAAATTTTCTTGAGGAGTAAATTTAAATCCTCTTTCTCCATAAGATTGAAGTAACCCATCTGAATTAACCTGTATTATAGTATCATTATCTATCTCTCCACTACCATTATTATATTTGTATGTAATAGACATATTTTATTATTCTCCTTTAAGATATATTATTAAGTTGATTTTTATTAGTAATTTCTTTGTTTATACTTATTTTTTCTTCATATTCTTTATTGTATTTATTAAGTTCATTAATAGATTTTACTTGTTCTTCATTAGAAATAATATTCTTTAATAAAATATCATTTGTTTTTCTTAAATAAGATGAATTTAATAATTCATTATATGAATCATTATTAGTGTTTAATTCAGATGTGTTAGTATATTTATATTTATTACAATTAATCTTTAACTCAATTCCTTTTATTTCTTTTACGTTGAAATATGTATTTGCTTCTATTTCTATCTTACTAGAATCTGTTAATATTAATAGACATTGTTTTATATCACAATTGACTAAAGAAATATCAATAAAATTACAAAAATAATTTTTATTAAACAATATATTATATGTTTCTGTTATACCATTATATTGAGGTTCATTTAATAAATAATAAGAGCTAGATGCATTATTATCTATTAGATTTGATTGACTATTGTTATAATAGCAGCTTGAATCATTATAAAAGGTTACTGTAGATAATGGAATGTTTTCTATAGTAACTGATGATTGTTTTAATATAGTGTCTTCAACTATCATATTTTTTATAATAGAACCATCTCTATCTTTTATTACGTCCTCAGATGCTTCAAATGGAACATTGTATGAAATATATTCAACGTCTGAAAATTGGTCTCTTAAATTTTCAATAATTTTTAGTTTTTCTTTGAATTGTTTTTCCTTTAATCTTATTTGTTCTATTATGTAATTTTTACAATACTTATTCAAGTCTTCAGTTATTCTTATTTTCTCGTATAAATTATTTAATTTATCTTCTATTGCTTTCATAGATTCATTAAAGGAATTTGAATCCATCTTTTCTGTTAATGTGTTTGGATACTTATTGTTGCTATCTTTTAAATATGTAATAGCTTCGTCAAAATTATTAGCTGTATTTATCATAATAAAATTTATCTCCTCTAAAAAAATAACCGTCTATATAGACGGTTAAATTATTATGGTAATCTATCTAAACTAACAACTAGATTATGTATACGTCCAGTTATACGTTCAGATACTGCATTTGCACTACTTTCCCAATAAATTTGTAATTCAAAATTATTAAATGTATTTTTATCTCTTGACTCATTAGCGTTGTCTAGATCAACCTCATATATTAACCTATCAGATATGCTATCTTCTTTTTTATATTTATCTGGCATTATTGTAATAAGATCCATATTGTATCTTTGTTTATCTGTATATGTATATGTACATTCTTCAGGATCCCATGTTTTTAAGTTAGCTTTTAGTGTAATTGTATAGTTTATTGGGTATATTATAGAATTTGGTTCAGCATAAACACCTTTATCTATAGTTACTCTTTCATCATCTACATTTAAAACTTTTCGTATTTCTGTACCAATAGCTATATTTTTATCTCTACAATGATCGAAACCTCTAGTATCATCGTTACTTTCGCCTTCTACAACTATTACTCCATTGTCTTCTATACAATTATCATTTTCTTTACTATAAGTAGTACCATTACTACCAACAGTAAAAATACCTTCTCTTTGAATTCTAAGGGTTAATCTTGCTTTTGTTATTTCTATTGGCTCATGTGTTTCAAAACAAGCAGTATAAATACCATTAGAATATGGTACATATGATTGATCAATTGCTTCTCTTAATGTTATTCCATAATATAAATCACTAGCATTTATTACATCATTGGTAGTTAATGCAAGTTCATTAGATGTATCTTCTTTTTCTGTGTATTCATACGTTACATTATTAAGTTGCAAATCTCCAAAAGTTCCATCAATTTGTTTATGCTGTAAAAAAACTAATTCATAATAATTTTGTTCATCAGCACTTAAAGCTTTAACTATAAAACAATATCTAATTTTATGATCTGTAGTATCTACATCTTTTAATAAAGGAAAATTATTTCCATCATAAAAATTAAAACTTGCAATATGTTCTCCTAACCTAGCATCTACAACTAATGGTTGAGATTTTGCAATTAAAATATCATCTTCTTCTGCTTTAATAGGATTCTTCCAATTTTGAATATTTCTTTCATCGATTACATAACACATAAGTGCTCCAGGATCACCAAATTTTTTAACTTGAATATCTATTTTTGATAAAAAGTTTTTTTGTTTTGGCGCTGGAACTCTAAAGGTATATCCAAATCCTGTATTATTAGATATAATTTTTTTTCTAGAACGATAAGTGTCATCGTCAAGACAGCTATAAATTTCTTTATTACCTGGATGTTCCGAAATAATTTCACCAAAAGAATATGTACCATTTATAAGATTACCTTTAGACTTATATATTTCACATTTATCTTTATATATATTAAAACCAGAGGCAGGAGTAAAATGTAATGTTCTAAAGTCAGGTTCTTTACGATCTATAGTAGCTACTGTAGTACTATCATCATCTAAATTTTTTAACAAAATCTTGTCTTCTACATCAAATTTATCATATAAATCGTCTTTAACTATTATACTGTACTGATCAGATGAGTTTTCTATAGATTTAGCTACTGCATCATATATATGTTCTGGACAAGATGTTTTAAAAGAATCATAATATCCAGCATAAGTATTATATTTAGTAACTATGCCAGATTTTGCTAATTCATCTCTTAATTGATACAATTCGTCTCTTAATTCTTTTATTTCATTATTATACGTAGACTTAATTCTAGTATTATCTTTAATAATTCCATTACCTTCTGTTGCTGTTAAAAAATATGTATCTGGATGATCATTTAAATTTAAAGCATTACGAACTGTTGTTCTATCATCTTTATCAACAGCAACAGCAATTTGTTCTGCATCTACTCCTGCAACTTGTTCTACATCTGTAGCTTTATCGTTTTTTGTTACAAAATTTTTAGCTATATTTAGATACTCTGCTATACTATCCATATCTAATAGAGAAGTACCTACTTTTGTTAAATCGCTCATTCGTTAATTCCTTTCTTTTATCTCCAATCAAATAAAATATTACGTGTTTTCTTTTCATACGGTTTTCCATGTTTGTTTTCGTATTCTAATTTCTTATCAGGATTGCCTTCAAAATATGTATATAAAGGATCATTTATAATTCTATCTATAACATCAATGTTAGTTATTTCTGTTTTGTTATTAGTAGGATTTTCTATATCACGTCTTACGCCTAAACTTATAACACCACGATTTTTATCTACTTCATAACCAAAACTTCTTCTTAATCCAACAAATAATCCATTAATAAATATCATAATTTCATCATTAGGTTCTAATATTTCTATTGGTAATTCATATTTTGAAATAGAAATATCAGAAATAGTATCTGCGTCTAATTTAATAAAGTTTTCTCTTCTATCAACATCTTGTTTTACTTCTATTAATATCTTATCCGCCATACTATGTTTAACTTGGACAACTTGTCCATGTTCATTTAAAACAGATTCTATTGGATAATTGTTAGGATTTCCTATTAACATATCATTTTTATCATTTACTAAGAAAGTATAGTTATCCAATATAGTAAATGCATCTTGTGGTTGTCTTATTCCATTAATATAGAATAAAACTCTTCCAGGATATAATGGTTTTGTAGTTTTATATACGTTTATTGTGTTTGGAACTACATTCTTTTCGGATAAAATTTCTCTTGTTGCTACAGTTGTAGTTCCTTTTTCTGGACGCTCAATTACATAAGTAACTACTCCAGTAACAGGTTTTGGTAACTCAAATCCAGTTCCATCTAAAAATTCTATTACATCATACTGACGAATACCATTAACCCAAACAGAAAGTGATCCAATATTTGGTATATAAGAATCTTTTATGTTAAATACTTTTTGATTTTCTACATATGGAGTATCATCTATATTAGAAATAGATGGTAAGTTTCTAATTACTAAAGTTTCTCCTATAGCATTTGCGTAGTTAAAGGCAAATGTACGTATATCATCATCTTTAGATATAGGAACATTAAATTTAACAGATCTAACAGTATTTTCATAACTATAAGAAAAAGTTTGTACTTCTTTTATTTCTTTAGTATTTAATGGTAACCATGCATCTGTTGGATCATCATAATAACAATATTCTATTCTATTGCCATTTATATCTAAGAAACATTTTATTTCATTTTGTAAAGCTTGTGGTTTTATTTGTTCTTTAGAATATATTGTATCTATTATTGTCGCATTATTAATTAAATGACCATTAATATAAACTAAGGATTCGCTTAAATGACCTACAGGAAGTGCTGGAGTTAATTTAGATTCATCATAGAAATAATTATATTTATCTCTTAATAAAATATAATCTTGTCCAATTGATAATCCATCTACATTAATAAAACCTTCTGCATAATTTATATTTAAATCTTCTTTTTTTATTAAAAGACCATCTATGTATAATATTAATCCATCTCCTTCATCTACTTTTGTATTATCAAAAGTAATAATAGGAGTTCCATATGTATCTGTTTTATTTACATATCCAGTATCTAAATTCATGTCATAATTATTTATAGAATCAAATAGCTCTACTATGGCCCATGTCATGTTTATTAGGCCATTTTTAACATAAATATAGTTGCCATCTATTTCTACATCATTAAGTTGAGGATGTATTGCTTCTCCATTTAAATATATTAAAGGTTTTTTGTAAGGAGTTAAAACCTTTATGATTGCTCTATTTTGTATATCAACTTTTCTTACAAATCCATACTCTCGTTTGATAGCATGAATCATAGAAACATCGTCTATATTATCAGTATTTTCATTTATAGTTATAGTTTTTGATATATTATCTTCTGTAAAACTTGTTTCTTCTAAATTAAATCCATCTGTAAATACAGTAATTGGACCAGCATAATCTTGAATATAATATGAACTAGTTTCATCGTTATTAGATACTTTATTCAATGTACCTGTGGATTTAAACCAACTGAATTCATATGATACAGCTAATATATAATCATAATTTTGAGATTGTTGATAGCTTAATATTATACCATCACTCATTTTTATGTATCCGCCATCATCTTTTTCATATTCTGGAAGTAGTAAATCTCCATAAATACTATCGCCATGAAAACCATAAAATTCTGTTTGATATGCTGTAGTATAAATTTTAGAACTTTCTTTATCTATTTTAAATAAGCGTTTTTTTATCTTAGTTAATTTCCCTGGATTAATATGTATTAATGAAGGTTTTTTTATGTTTAACGTCTGACTAGGATATGATATACATATTTTTGTTATTTCTTTATATGAAAAATCTAATGATTCATTTAAAAATATTCTATCTACATCTATATTTGGTACTAATATTTTTGTATCTCCATATAGATATAATCTACGAGGATCTATCTCTTCCATAGCTGGCATTACATCTGGAGTCCAACCAGTTTCCATATACTTACTATTATTATCGTAGTCTATTTTTCCTTGTAAATATTGGTCTAATAATGCATCTGCTTTAGCTGCTGTTAATTTGCTATAATTTGGAACTCCTGGATAATAACCATCTTTACTCCAACAAGATACATCTACTCCTCTATATCTTAAATATAAATTGTTATCTTCTGAATTAAAATTAAAACTCCAATTTCCAATAGAAACATCATTTACTATTTCATTATCATTATTAACTTCTGTTGATAAATTATTAGCTATTATGTATGCTTCTATTAAATTTTTATCAACTACCCACTCTGCCACTAATATATCATTAAATGTTATAATTAAGTTATCTAAACTATCGCTAAAAATTTTCCATTCATTTAGTGTGATACAATCTCCAAGTGGTTCAATAATTACAAGCTGTTCATTGTCTATTTGCGATGATAATTTTTTATTAAATTGATTTATGATTCTATTTTCGTATTTAATAATTAAATTACTATCTATATCGCTAAATATTTTCCATTTATTTATTCGTAAAATAGTACGTCCTACTTCATCAAGATATTTTTCATCTATATCTTCAGATATATCATCATTAGATATAATATCTTCTCTAGTTAACAATGGACTTATCAATAAAAAATTTTCAAATATAGATAAATTAAATTGAGAACCATCTTGTTCTAACGCTTTAACTGGTTTCCATTCGGATCCGTTAAAGTACATTAATACATCATTATATAACCATAATTGTCCTAATACAGGATTACTTGGCGGTAAAATATTTGTAATTTGATCTACTATTTGAAATTTTTTCTGGAAAATAATATTCCATGTATTTGTAGCTTTATTATAGCTTTTTAATTCATTTTTACTTCTATCTAACCATAAGGAACCGTCTAATTTAGCTTCAGGAACAGAATGCTTATCTTCTGGAACGTCCAATAAATGTTTAGTTGATTCATACATTTTATGTAGTTCCTCATTAAAAATCTGTTCACTTTGCCTTCCGACATTAAATTTTCTGTCGTAAGGAAGCATATGCCACACCTCCATTTTTATTATCTATATTTTTATTACCAATAAAAACTTCTTTATATTATTTATAAAAAAAATAAAACCGCTAAAAAGCGGTTAATTCTTTCTGTATACTATATGGTGCCATTTGTTGCCATGTTTTTATGTTGTTGCCTACTTGTTGCCATACTATATAAATAATACGATAAAATATAAATATAATAAACGCTTATATCAATTAATAAGTTTATCTATCATCATTTTACGCATATAATATTATGAAATATGAACCCTACAAAAATTAGAGCTTTTCGTCAACAAAAAAAATTAACTCAAGAGCAATTAGCTTTAGGAGCTGAAAT